>Ga0070741_10002147_pt1 | contig 54799 bp, 39 predicted proteins | sample Coa_R1_4_FD_66440 | JGI IMG/M metagenome (GOLD analysis project Ga0070741, IMG submission 66440) | Surface soil microbial communities from Centralia Pennsylvania, which are recovering from an underground coalmine fire - Coalmine... | ecosystem: Environmental > Terrestrial > Soil > Unclassified ... | reverse complement strand
CGACCATCATCTGGGTGGCGATACCGGCGTGATCGGTCCCAGGAAGCCAGAGAGCCAGTTCGCCGCGCATGCGGTGCCAGCGCGTGAGGATGTCCATCTCAGTCTGATTGAGCATGTGGCCCATGTGCAGACGGCCGGTCACGTTAGGCGGAGGAAGAAGAATCGTGAACACCGGGCGTGAGTCGCCCGGAGTCTTCACTTCAAAGAGCTTCTCGCGAATCCAGTATTCGGCCCAGCGCGGCTCAATCGCGTTGGGATCGTAAGTTTTGGGAAGCTCGTGCGGCATAGGGAGGCCTTAGAAAACGATAGCACGGCACCAGAGTGGCTCCCAGAGCGGAGCCACTCTTGAACGCGAACGGAAAGCGACTTAACTGCGAAAACTACAAATGACTTAGCCCCGTTTTAGCCGCTTGCCTTGCTCTTCGAAGCTTCGGCACCGTTCTGTTCCAGGAAGCGCTCCATGAATTTCGTATCGAATTGGGCCGCCTGGAAATCAGCGTTCTGCATGATGCGCCGATGGAGAGGAATGGTGGTGTGAATGCCCTCGACGATGAACATCTCCAGAGCTCGCGACATACGTGCGATCGCTTCGGCGCGATCTTTGCCGTGAGTGATCAGTTTTGCGATTAGCGAATCGTAATAAGGTGGGATCACGCCTTCGGTGTAAGCGGCCGTATCGACGCGAACGCCTGTGCCGCCGGGCATATTGAAGGCGGTGATTTTGCCCGCTGACGGTGTGAACTTCTCCGGATGTTCCGCGTTGATGCGGCACTCGATCGAGTGCCCGCGCATCTCGATCGGAGCCGTAATGATGTCGCTCAGCTTTTCGCCGGAGGCGATCCTGATTTGCGCCTTCACCAAATCGACGCCTGTCACCATCTCTGTTACCGGATGCTCGACCTGAATACGCGTGTTCATCTCGATGAAGTACAGGCTGCCGTCTTCGTCCATAAGGAACTCGATGGTGCCGGCGTTAACGTACCCGATGTCGCCCAGGCAGCTTTCGAGTTTGTCGCTAATCTCCTTTCGAAGTTTTGGCGTAACCTTCGTCGAAGGCGATTCTTCAATGAGCTTCTGATGCCGCCGCTGAATACTGCACTCGCGTTCCCCGAGCGTCATCACCTTGCCATGCTCATCGGCGATAATCTGGAACTCGATATGACGAGGCCTCTCGATGAACTTCTCCATATAGAGATCGCCATTTCCGAATGCGGCTGCGGCTTCGGAATGCGCTGCTTGATACAGCTTCGGCAGTTCTTCTGCCGACCGCACCACGCGCATACCTCGACCACCACCTCCGGCTGATGCCTTGAGAATCACCGGGAATCCGACTTGCTTGGCCCACTGCAGCGCATCGTCTTCACTCTGAATTAGGCCTTCGGACCCAGGCAAGATCGGCACGCCGGCTTTCTTCATCGCTACGCGCGCCTTTTCTTTTTCGCCCATCAGGCGCATGACTGCGGGCGGCGGTCCGATAAACTTCAGGTGTGACGTTTCGCAAACCTCTGCGAAGTTGGCGTTTTCGCTGAGGAGCCCATATCCAGGATGGATGGCTTCGACGTTGGCGATTTCAGCGGCGCTAATGACTGCCGGAATGTTGAGGTAACTCTCGGCAGAGCGCGGAGGACCAATGCAAATGGCCTCATCGGCAAAGCGGACTGGAAGCGAATTGCGGTCGGCCTCACTGTAGACTGCGACAGTCTGGACGCCCAGCTCCTTGCAGGCGCAAATCACGCGCAATGCAATTTCCCCGCGATTGGCAATCAGGATCTTCTTGAACATTCTCGAGACTTGCGCGCTCAGAACCTCAGCGCGGACGAATACTGAATAGAGGCTGTCCGTACTCGACGGGCTGTCCGTTGTTGACGAGCCGCTTTACGACCTCGCCGCTCGCGTCGGCTTCGATTTCGTTCATCAGCTTCATGGCTTCGATGATGCACAGCACCTGGCCGGCTTCCACCGTATCGCCTGGCTTTACGAATGGTGGCGATCCAGGTGAGGGCGATTCGTAGAACGTTCCCACGATGGGAGACTTCACCTGGTGCAATCCCTCATCGGCAGATTTGGATGTCGACGGAGCTGCGGGCGCTGCAGCAGGTGGGGCGGCCGCTGCTGTAGAGACGGTTGGGGCCGAATTGGGCAACTGGACAGGTGTAATCGCTACCGGCGTCCCGCGCTTGATGCGTACCTTTACATCGCCTCGCTCCAGCTCGAATTCAGCGATGTCCTGCTCTTTGAGAAACTCGATCAGCTCTTTGAGCTCTTTTTGATTCATGGATTCTCGTGGGTGCCGCAGCTCAGAGGACTAGAAATTCCTTCGGAGTTGGAGTGAGCACTTCGCACCCCGTTTTCGTAACCAGCACCATGTCTTCGATTCGCACGCCACCTTTACCCGGAATATAAACGCCCGGTTCGATGGTCACGACCATGCCGGGCTCGAGTTTCTGAGTTTGTGCCTTCGCCAGTCGCGGAGCCTCATGGACTTCCAAGCCAACTCCATGGCCAAGCGAGTGAGTAAAGTATTTGTCCAGCTTATGCTTGCGTAAGACATCGCGAGCCGCAGCATCAACCGACTGGCATTCGACCCCCGGCTCTACAGCCGCTATCGCTGCGAGCTGCGCGTCGAGGACCGCCGAGTACACTTGCCGCGCTTCCCGGTTCGCGCGACCCACCCACACGGTGCGGGTCATGTCCGAACAATAACCGGCGAGTATAACACCGTAATCGAGGACTACGAATCCACTCCCGATCCTGCGCCGCGTCGGTCGCGCGTGCGGCAGAGCCGAATTGGGCCCGGAGGCGATGATCGTGTCGAAGCTCATTTTTTCCGCACCGGCGCGACGGGCGAGAAACTCAAGTTCTGCAGCAACTTCGTTCTCGCTCATCGATGACCCTATCTTCCGGACGAGATCGAGAAAAATCCCGGAGGCGAGCCGGACGGCATTGCGAATCTGTTTTATTTCACCTTTGTCCTTCCTGATCCGAAGATTCTCGACGAGATTCGTGGTTGGGACTACACGATATCCGGAGCGACGCAGCGAAGCGCGTAGCTCCGAATCAATACGTTTCTCTGTCGCGAAGCTTACATGGTCCGCTTCGACGCCGATCCGGGCCGACCTCCTTTTCCCAATGCGTTCTGCGATCCATTGCGAGGCACCAATGGCTGGCGAATTCGAGCCAATCTGGACGGACGCGCCTTTCACCTGGTGCCTGGCTTGCTCCGTATACCGACCATCGGTGAAAAACATCCAGGCATCTCTCGCCTTCGCAAGAGCTCCGGAACTGCCCGTAAACCCGCACAGGTATCGGATATTCGGCAGACTCGATATCAGAATGCTATCGAGCCCTGCTTGCCCGATCGACACTTCTAGAAGCCGCTGTCGGTTGTTTGCACCCATCGTTATCGAGTGTAAATGGGAAGAAACGCAGTGCAAGGATCAGGGCAATCTCGCAGAAAGTTGGCCTCCAGCACGGCAGTGCTGGAGGCCTTTCAAACTGAAAACCGGAACTACGACTGCAGGATTCTAGGTGTAATGAAGAAGATCAGCTCCTGGGTTGATGTGCTGACTCCCTTCCGGCGGAACAGATTTCCCAATACAGGAACATCTCCCAAGAAGGGCACTTGATCGCGGGTAATACTATCGGTGGTCTGAATCACTCCACCGATTACAACTGTTCCCCCATCGCTTACAAGAACCTGAGTTGTAGCCTGTTGAGTGATCAGTTCAGGATTGCCTGAAATCTGAACGGCGAAGTTAGGTGTCGTGTTCTCAACATCGACGTTCAGGAAAATTGTGTTCTCCGCCGTGATCTGCGGAGTAACCTGCAACCGGAGAAAGGCGTCAATGTAGGTCGTCGTGGGCGGCCCCCCTAACTGTGCCGCCGTAACGATCGGAATGCGAACGCCCTGACGAACCAAGGCAGGCGCATTATTCTGCGTCACCACTCTCGGACGGGAAAGAATTTTCAGCAACCCACGCGTCTCAGCCGCAGTGAGGATCACGTCCAATCGATAGTTGTTAGTTGCGTTCACGACGGTCAGCGCACTGGTGGGACCCGTTACACCAAGGTTGCTGAATAAAGGAATCTGGTTGTTGCCGACAATGATGTAACGAGGCGTCTGCGGGCCACCGGCTTGAACGTTCGATGTTCCGGCTGAAGTATTACCGCCTACGGCGAACACGTTGTTGCCAATACCGAACCCAACTTGGGTGCCGAGGTCACGAGTAAAGCTTCGAGTCGAAGCAACCACGCGAGCCTCAATCTCTACCTGTTGTGACTTTCGATCCAGTTCTTTGATCAGCCGATCAATGCCCGGGATGACACTTGGAATATCCTGGATAATGACGGAGTTTGTACGATCATCTGCGATGATGTCGCCCCGCTTTGATAGAAATGCTTTTAACGTAGGCACAATATTTTTTGCAGTGCCATAGCTCAAATAGCGCGTCACAGTAACGCGATCTACAGCAAGCGCCTGCGCTTCCTGCGTAGCACGAATGGCGTCGGCTTCCTTGCGTAGAGTATCCGGCAGGGCAATGCGCAGAACATTACCGTTCAATTGGCATTGCAATGAATTGTTCTGCAAAACGATCGCGAGTGCCTGGTCCCACGGGACATCATCGAGCACAATCGTCAGAGTTCCGTTCACTCCCGGATCAAGCACAACATTGAGGCCGCTGATCTCATGGATGAGCCGGAAAAAGTCCTTCAGATCAACATCCTTCAGGTTTACCGAGATGGGTTCACCGGTGTAGCGACCTGTATTGCAATTGGTGGTGCTCGCCAACGCATTCGCTGCCTGAGAATTGCTCGAACTTTGGGCAGCCTGCATCATCGCCGCTTTCATCAACTCCGGTTTCATCTCCGCTGACGTTTTGCTGGTGAGCGGAATCTCTACTGGAGGCGCTGCACCAAGCACTTTCGCCGCTGCGCTGGCCTTTTCTGCCGGCGTTGGCAGATCGTCGTCCGTGGGATGGGGTACGCGGCGGTATTCAGGATCCACTACGACGTAGTCCTGGGCCGCGTGTTGAGGCACAACATTGGCCGCCAGCTTCAGATTATTCGGAGCTGGAGCCGGTTTGGAAACTTCTGCTTTCGCAGGACTGATGACCGCGATGCCCGTGACCGGGGGATGAAGGCTCACGATGAGCTTATTATTCATTTTCGCGAGCGCAAATCCTTGAGGGGATTTGAGGTCGAGCACTACCCGCGTGGTCGGCGGATTTGCCTGAAACTGCGACATCCGAACCATGTTGAGATCGGTCGCATGTACGGGGATATTGCGCGTGCGCGCTTCCGGCACGGCGTTCGGCAAATCAATGACGAGGCGGTCGGGCGACTTCAATGTGAGGACTTTGGGACTGAGTGGGCCAGTGGCTCGTATCTCTACATCAGTTCCATCATGACCACGCACTACCGAGACTCCTCGTACTTGTACTATTTGTGTTGCTCCTCCGACGTGTACCGCCTCTGCCTTTGCTGCAAGCGATTGGGCTGCGGCGGTAAGTGAAGCCGCCGACTGATTGCTAGCGGCAGCGCCGAAACTTGCCGCATTTTGGGCCTCTGAACTCACACGCAGGATCAAGGCATTTGCGTTCTCTGAAAAACGGATGTTCGTGTGTGGGGCAAGGGCAAACTCTACACGTGCTACGTCACTCCCGTTGGCGGCTTTGTACGAATGAACTTGGTACGAGCTGATCCCGGGAATGCTCACCGGATGAGGATTTGAGTCCAACCTGCCGATCTTTGCTCCCGGAAAATCGACGAGGAGCAAGTTATCCGCAGGCCTGTACTCGTTGTGCGTAAAAGCGCCGTTCGCGTGAATCGTGACCACCGCAGCGTTGCCTTCGTTCTGCACGCTGATATTGGTCAACTGCGAGTCGGCGAGGGCAAGCGTCGTAAAAAGGGGCAACGCCAGTCCGCCACATAGAAGTTGCTTCAGCCTCATCTCGTTTCTCCTCACGGTCCAGCGTTTACCTGGACGCGCGCGGCGCGGAGGCTCCGCCATCCAAGTGCCGAAGGCGGACATCCTACTGCCGCTTTGGAATTGCCCACTGCATTCGCTTCGCAAAATTGCAAATGCAGATACTGCTAACCCGTGAACCCGGCCCGAAATGGATCGACTTACTACTGCAACTGCTTGAAATCTACGCGGACACGTTGTGCTCCGCGCATTGAATTGCTGTGTACTACCTAGATTCGGCTCCGTCGTCCACACTAGGACATGAGAGCACTCTTACATACTTGATGCCTGCCCGCGCATTAAACTGATGGGGCGGTAACTTTCTTGACAACCTCTCGTGATACCGGTCGTCCTAGAATGTCGTTGCTCTCCTCGCGAAGAATTAAGCTGTCCCCGGTAATCTTCACGACGCTGCCGTTGAACAAGGAATCGTTCTCATGCAGCACGTACGGCCGCTTGCCGGCATTCTCGACCAGGGCAAGATTCCCGTTCTTCATTTGCACAACACCCTTCAAAATGATCTGATCGATAACCAGGCAACGCTTGCCCGTGGTGCAATTCGACGAATTGCGAGCCCCCGCTGCTACCAATGGATTTAAGAATGGATCGCGCTTACCCGGGCTCGGCAGCTTGGCAGGCTCGTTCTGCACAACCGCCGGAGTTGGAGGCGCTGGCTTCTTCTCAGGTTCGGCCGGCTTTACCTCGGCCTTGGCTTGCACCGGCGCAGCCTTTGGTTCCGGCTTCTTTGGTTCCTGCTTCTTTGCAGCTTCCTTTTTAGGCTGCTGGCTCTTCGGAAGAGCCGGCTTTACACTTTTGGGCTCTGCTTTGGCCTCGACTGCTTTAGCGTGGACTGCTGTAGGCTGGGTTGCCTTAGCCTGAACAGCGGAAGCGTTCCTGGGCTTTGCAGCCGTTTGTGACTGAGCAGGCTTCTGTTGCTTCCCATTTTGGGCCTGAGCTGGTTTATTTGCCCGATTTTTCGAATTCTGTGCAGCCGCGGCCGTAACTTTCGTCTTCGGAACGAAGGGGCTCTTCGCCACGACTTTAGCGGTTGTCTTCGCCGGCTTCGCCGAATGCTCAGGACTGCTGCTAACCGTTTGAGACGCAGGGGCAGTCTGCGCCGCCGCCAGTCCAGCCAGCAACGCCGTGCTCAGAATAAAACTGGGTACTCGCATAATCATTTCCTTAACTCGCCTGTTTCACCGCTGGCCCGGGAGCCGCCGGCGTTGGCTTCGCCGTCGACGCATGACTGAAAAAGGTCTTGGCCGTGCACGAAACTGTGACCGTCTCTCCGGGTGCGTAGTCGTATTTGCGCTTGACTACAGCTGGCGCTTTGCTCCCGATGCCGGACATCCTCAGAGCGTCGATGTTCACGATGCGCTCCATCGTGCCCACCCTTTGGAAGAAGTTCAGCATCGCGAAATACGGGCCGTCGACTTCGATATCGAACGGAATTTCGGTGTAATACTGCTTGGCGTTTTCCGGTTTCGCTACGTAGCTACGAATCCAAACGCCGGTCTCCTGCGCGTCATTTTGCAGGTCGCGGATGAACTGATCAGCGCTCTCTTCTTCCGGAACGATTTCTTTCTGTCGCTCCATCTGGCGCTGCAGGGATTCGATCTGGACTTCGAGCTGCTTCAGCTGTCCCTCGTACGGTTTGAGCCTAGCGTTGTCTGCTTCCTGAGCTTTAACTTTTTCCATGGCCGCATCGTTAGCCGCGCGCATTGCTCCCAGACCGGTCATGCCCGGGATAAAACCATACCAAGCTGCAGCAAAGATCGCCGCGCCCGCCACGATCAATACCGCGAGTCGCGCAATGAATGGAAGTTCGTTGAATTTCGCCATTGGAACACTCCCTACAGCTCCGATTTCTTTCCCGGGTTCGCGGCTTGTTTTTCGCAGACCAGTTTGAAATTGAAGGCCTGAATCTTTGTTTCTTGATTGTCCTGAAACGTCTCTTTGATTTCGACCGACTTGAAGTAGCCGCTCTTCATCAGGTTGGTCATGAGGTTGGCCACACCGACCGTGCTGAGGGCCACGCCTGAGACGTCCACTTTGTCTCCTGCGTCGGTCATGGCATCGAGCCACACTTCGTCCGTCTTATTGACAGTGGCGCTGACCATCGTCATGAGATCGACGGGACCAGACTGGGCCGCGCGAAGGGAATCGATGACTTTTACTCGCGCCTCGTATTCGTTCTTGATCGCCTGGCGTTGCTCGAAGCGGACCTTCGTCTCCGCAAGCTTTTGCGCTTCCTGCTGCGCTCGATTCATCTGGGCTTTGATTCGCGTCGCTTCAGACGTCAGCTGCCCCTGGTACCACCAGATCGCCGCGCCGGTGATGGCTAGGACAATGATGGCTGCGAGTATATTGACGGAATTCGGTGACCCTGTCGTTTCGAATTCGAGTCCGGTGGCTGCAGCCGAACGCTTGGTTTTCGATTTTGGTTTGCCTAGAAGATTGATGCGAATCATAGCGTCTCAAAACTCCTGAGTGCGAGGCCGACTGCTACTGCAAGTTGGCCTGCATTTCTTTCAATGAGTTCCGCATTGGAACTGGTTCCGTTGCGCTGAATTCTTTGGAATGGATTCAGAATCTCTACCGGCATCGAGAACTCCTGGCGCAGTGCTTCAGTGAGCCCGGGAACGATGGACGAACCACCTGCGAGGTAAATTTTCTCGATGTGCTGCCCCGCGGCTGTCGCGCGGAAGAAGTCGAAGGTTTTCTGGATTTCCAGGACAATGATTTCGGTCACCTGCTGCAGAACCGGTAGCTTTGCATCGTCGCTGACTTTGGCGACTTTCTCGCCTAATTTGAAGGACTCTGCGTCGTCGAAGCTCAGATCGAGTTCCTTCTGCAGTGCGTCGGTGTATTGATTTCCGCCAACGCTGACGTCTCGGGTAAATAGCGGCGTGCTGCCTTTGACGATGTTGATGTTCATCACGCTCGCGCCCAGATTAAGTAGGGCAACAGTCGAAGTAGGAGAAGGCTCGTAGTTGTACTCGTAGCAGTTCTGCAGCGCGAAGGCGTCGATATCGACGACCTCGGGAACCTTGCCAGCGAGCGAGAGCACGTTCGTATAGTTCAGAATTTTGTCTTTCTTCACTGCGGCCAGGAGCACATCCATCTGCGGCTCGTCCGGAGCGTCGGAAAGCACCTGGTAATCGATATTCACATCGTTCATATCGAACGGAATATATTGCGCCGCTTCGGTCTGCAGAATATCTGGGACTTCTTCTTCCGGAACTGTCTGCATAGCGATCTTCTTGACGATGACCGAGTGACCGCTGACTGCAGTCGCGACCAGCTTCGAGCTGAACTTACGCTCGCTGAACAGCTTCGAGATAGCGCTCGAGACGCTGCCTGAATCGACGATCATCGAGTCCACGACAATATCCGATCCCAGTCTCTCAAGCCCAATATGGGAAACGTGGACCTCTCCTTTGACTTTCTTCAACTCGACAGCCTTGATGCTGCTAGAGCCGATGTCCAGGCCGACAATTGATTTTTGCGATCCGAATCCGAACATGTGCTACGCCTCGCTATTAAGCCCCTGCGGCCGCGCGCGCCGCCCTGGGTTTTTTCTTCGTGCTCTTGGTTTCTCCAGCCGTGCTTTTCTCTTCCATCCACTGGTCGAGGATGGTTTTCTTGAATTTCCAGCGGTTGCCGAGCTTGAACGCGGGGATCCGTTCCTCAGAAACGTATTTGTAGAGCGTGTCGGGACTAACGCCCAAGTACTGCGAAGCCTGGCGGATGTTCATCACTTCACGCGAATCTGCTGCCATAGATGCCTAGCCCTTTCCTCGAAAAAATCTGCCCAAGCGTGCTCTCCCGAACTCGCAACCGCTCCTCGCCTGATCGAAGTATTCCGGGAATTCCGCTTTTGGCCGGGGCCTCAAATTAGAGGAAGAATCCTCTGCTTTCTCGGGGGGAAACTTAAGGTAGCCGTGTTATACCTCGGTTCGTACCCGGTGTGTCAAGGCAGAGTTGCCGGTTTCTTCGGGTTTCTTCCGGTTTTCTCCGGAAATTAGTACATGTACCTTGGTGTTATTTGCGAGATGATGTGTCGCTCGTCATTGGAAAACACAAGGGGTTGTGGTGTTGATGCAGATGGAACGAAATTATGACTGACACTTTCGTAACGAAAGCCTACATGAGGCGCGAAAAGACCCTAAGAGGCGACTTTTTATCGTCTCGCGGCCCAATCGAGACGATTGAGGAGCTCCTGTAAATGTGACTGCTGGGTGAGATAGCTGATGATCATCACCCGGATCACAGTCTGGCCGTTCACCCGCGTGGTTGAGATCCACTGTTTGCCGTCACGCGTAACCTCGCCGACGATGCGCTCCAAGCGCTCAGTCTGATCTCCTGAGAATTTCTTCAGGCGCAGGTTAAAAATCGGCAACATGGGTTCGCAAAATAACTCAAAGCCGACAGAGCGGCGAACCTGGTCAGCAAACCAGCGAGCAAGCTGTATCTGGCGATCGATGTGCTGCTCGTAAGCTTCACGGCCGTGGATGCGTAGGGTGAGCCAAAGCTTGAGGGAATTCATGCGGCGCGTCCACTGCGTGCTGATGGCGAAGTTGTCGGGGGGGAGCTGCACTGTCGCTTTCGGCATATAAGGAGTCGTGACTGCGAATGCGGACTTTAGAGTTTCAGGATGAGAAGTAAGAATGACTCCCGCCGCAAAAGGCATTGCCAGCCACTTATGTGGGTCGACTGTGACGGAATCCGCAAACTCGATCCCTCGAACCAGGTCGCGATGCCGATTGCTGAAAATAGCCGCAGCGCCGTAAGCCCCATCGACGTGCATCCAAACGCTATGTTTGCGACAAATCTTCGCAACTGCGACCAGGTCGTCAATAGCTCCGGAGTTCGTGGTTCCCGCCGTAGCTACTACGCAGAATGGGATTGCGCCGGCAGCTGCATCCTCGTCGATAGCCCGTTCGAGTTGCTCAACATTAATTTGAATCCCTTGCGTTACGGAAATCCTGCGGACCCCCTTACGACCCAGACCGAGAAGACCCGCAGATTTATCCAAAGAATGGTGGGCTTCGGACGAGGCGTATACGACGGGCGCCCCTTTCAGGGCACGCACACCGTCATTCATCACGTTAGGAAATTTCGAGGCGAGAGCCAGCGCCAACGCAGAAAAATTTGCCTCGTTGCCACCGCTTGTGAACGTGCCGCCGAATAGGCCATTCCATCCGACGCGTTCACCGATCCAGCGTACCGTCTCCAGCTCGATTTTCGACGCCAATTGCGATCGGGCGAGAGTCGCCAATTGCGGATTAAGCGCAGCAACCAGAGCCTCCGCAAGCACTCCAACATAAGCAGGAGTGGGATTCATTAGCCCGAAGTAGTTTGCGCTGGGAACGTGAAAGCCTCGATTAACGAGCTCGCGACAGATGTCATCGAGCACTCGCACCGCGTCGGAACCCACTTCGGGAAGCGCATTGTGCAATTCCTCGAAACTGCGCTCTTCTTCCGGCAACTGCACCGGCCGGGTGTGCAGCGTCTCGAAGTAACGGTCGATGTGATTGATGAGGTTATAACCGAGCCGGCGACGTTTTTCCGAGTCGAGTTCGAAGCCCACGTTACCCGCCCGTGCCAGTGGCTTCTTCGGCCATTTGTTCCTGCTTTTGCGGACGCAGCAGCGGAAACAGAATCACGTCGCGGATCGACTTCGAATCCGTAAGCAGCATCGTTAAACGGTCAATGCCGATTCCTTCTCCTCCCGCGGGAGGCATTCCGTACGAGAGAGCGCGAATGTAGTCTTCGTCCATGGCGTGTGCTTCTTCGTCGCCGCGCTCGCGTTCAGAAAGCTGCTGCTCGAAACGCCGGCGCTGCTCTTCAGGATCATTCAATTCGCTGAACGCATTCCCGAGCTCCAAGCCGCCAATGAAAATCTCGAAGCGCTCGACCCAATCCGGCTCTGCCTTTTTGTTTTTGGAGAGCGGTGAGATTGCAACCGGAAAGTCATACAAGATCGTGGGCTGCCAGAGATGTTCTTCAGCCACTGTCTCGAACATGTTTGCGATCGTTTTTCCTGCGGGCTCCGCCGGATCGTACGCCATGTGCGGCGTGTGAGTTGCGCTTAGACGCTCCACGAGTTTGCGGACAGAAGCAGCATTGGCAAAATCGCTCATTTGCGGAGCGGGGTTGGAGTTATCGGGCCAGTATTTGATGATCGCCTCGCGCATTGAAATCCGCTGCCAATTGCCAAAATCAATGTCACGTCCCTGATAGCTCACCACGGTATTTCCGTTCACCTCGCGCGCAACATGCGCGAGCATTTCTTCGGTGAGTGACATCAGATCGTGATAGTCGGCATATGCCTGATAGAACTCAAGCATCGTAAATTCAGGATTGTGTTGCGTTGAAATACCTTCGTTGCGAAAATTGCGATTGATCTCATACACGCGATCAAGTCCGCCAACAATCAGCCGCTTCAAATACAACTCCGGCGCGATACGCAGGTAGAGATCGATGTCGAGCGTGTTGTGGTGGGTTGTGAACGGGCGAGCCGCCGCCCCGCCCGCAATCGGCTGCATCATTGGCGTCTCGACTTCGATATATCCGCGTGCGTCGAGAAACGAACGAATTGCCTTTACCACCTTGCTCCGCGCGACGAAGACGTCGCGAACTTCCGGACTCATGGTGAGATCTACGTAGCGCTGTCGATATCGCAGCTCCACGTCGGACAAGCCGTGGTACTTCTCGGGTAGCGGTAGCAGATCCTTGGCGAGGAACGTGATCTGTTCCACATGTACGGAGAGTTCGCCTGTGCGCGTCCGGAAGAGGTAACCGCTCACGCCAATGAAATCACCAAGGTCGAGCAGCTTGTAAAGTTGAAATCCTTTTTCGCCGACGAAATCGAGCTTCACGTAAATCTGCAGGCGCTTTCCCAGTTGCTGCAGATGCGCGAAGCCGGCTTTCCCCTGGCCGCGAATTGACATGAGTCGCCCGGCAACGCGCACATTCACACGATCGCGTTCAAGTTCTTCTCCGCTTACTCCGGAATACCTTTCGAGAATCTCTGGGATCGTGTGAGTAAAAGAAAATTTGTGTGGATAGCTCTCTTGCCCAAGAGCCTCAATCTGCTTCAGCTTGTCGCGACGAAGCTGGTAGGTGCTTTCTTCGAATGACACCTGAGAAGTATATCGGGTGAAGATGCGGAATCAGTACCGCCCGCGGTAGCGGATGGGGTGAGCAGACTGACTGACCCATCCGCCACCGCGGAGGCTGACGTGACTTCCTCGTCGAAAAACAACGCCCGGAACTCTCGTTCCGGGCGTTTGACCTCGAGCCTTCGTCAGCTTACTTGCGGAAGCGGGCGATCAGGCCGGTGAAGAATGAGCCGAGACCAAGCAGGCTGAGCAGCGGCAGAATGGAAGCCGTTTGCGGCAGGCCATTCGCGTTGCCTTGTCCCTGATTGGCAGCGTTGGCATTGTTTGCATTCGCGGCGTTCTGATCAGCACTGGCCGCACTCTGATCAGCAGCCTTGCTACCCGTGCTGCTGCTGGTGGCGCTTTGCGCATTCTGATCGGTCGCCGTCGCCGGAGTCGTTGCAGCCGCACCGCTCTGAGCATTCTGATCGGTCGTGCTGGTCGCGTTCGAGGAAGCCGAGCTGGACGCCGGAGCAGCTGAGCTCTGGTTATTGTCACCAGAGGCTGCGCTGGAATTCGAGGTGGGAGCGGCAGTCGTCGAGCTGGAACTCGAAGCTGCGCCCGGAGCCGTAGCTGCGTTCTGATCAGTCGTGCTGGACGGAGCTGCAGTCGGGTTCGCCTGACCTGACGTTTGATCGGTTGCACCCGGAGTTGTCGAGGCCTGACCGGAAGTCGCGCTGGGAGCTGTGTTATCTGCGGGCGTGGTGGACTGGCTGGAGCTCGCCGGAGCTGCAGTCTGATTCATGTCAGAGCTGCTGCTCGAAGCGGGAGCCGTGGACGACTGGCTCGAGCTGCTCGCCGGAGCAGTCGCGCTGGGCGTTTGGTTGTTCTGGCTGTTTGGATCTGTCGTTGTGCTGGATGTCTGGGCCACGACGAATCCGGCCGACAGCAGCAATGTGGAGCATGTGTAAAGAAACTTGTTCATGGGCTGTTCCTCTTCTCCTGCCCGGCGGTTCCAAGCCGGGATTCCTTGACATTTTTTTGTGAGTTGCACACGTATCCAACTGTGAAACTCGTTCACTTCGGCAGTTAGAGAAGAGTTAACAGCCGGGGGTTTTCCATATCGCTGGAATAAACCGGAGTTGCGGGAAGACGGCCGCCGCTTAAACAGCAGAGCTTCGTAGTTGCCTGCCAATCGCACCGGGTCGGACATCTTCTCCTTGTGTATGCTCTAGCACTATGTCCAGCTACATAGGAGCCATCGATCAGGGGACTACCAGCACGCGGTTCATCGTTTTTGATCGCTCAGGTCGCATTGTCTGCTCGGCACAACGTGAGCACGAGCAGATCTATCCGCGTGCCGGATGGGTAGAGCACGATGCTGAAGAGATCTGGCGGCGGACACTGCAAGTCATCGACGAAGCGGTCGCGGGACGCGCACTGCGGCCGAAGGATTTCGCTGCGATCGGCATTACCAACCAGCGGGAAACAACGGTGCTGTGGGATCGCAAAACCGGCGCGCCGATCGCGAACGCGCTCGTGTGGCAGGACACGCGTACCGAGTCGTTGCTTAAGCGATTCTCTTCGAGCGAAAATTCGATCCGGCGCAAGACCGGCCTGCCGATCTCGACGTACTTCAGCAGCCTCAAACTGGTATGGCTTCTCGAAAACGTTCCTCGACTTCGCGAAAGAGCGGAAGCAGGTGACATTCTCTTCGGCACCATCGATAGCTTTCTTGCCTGGCGGCTGACCGGCGGCAAAGATGGAGGCCAACATATTACCGATGTCACGAATGCCAGCAGAACACAGCTGTTTGATCTGGAGAGTAACGCGTGGAACGATGACCTGCTGCAAACCTTCGGCATTCCCAAACCAATGCTGCCGCGCGTCTGCTCCAGCTCAGAAACCTACGGAACCGTTTGCCACAAGACGCTGGATGGAATTCCTCTCGCAGGCATTCTCGGCGACCAGCAGGCGGCGCTGGTTGGACAAACGTGCTTCACGCCCGGAGAGGCGAAGAACACTTACGGTACGGGCTGCTTCTTGTTGCTGAACACTGGCACCGACAAAATAAATTCGAAACACGGCCTCCTCACCACCGTCGCCTACAAACTCGGCAAAGAGCCGGTCCACTACGCGCTCGAAGGCAGTGTTGCGATTACGGGCGCTTTGGTGCAGTGGCTGCGTGACAATTTAGGACTCATCAAGACTAGCCCCGAAGTGGAGCTGCTAGCGCGAACTGTTACCGATAACGGCGGCGTGTACTTCGTGCCTGCATTCTCGGGCCTATACGCGCCTTATTGGCAAGCCAATGCACGAGGTGTGATCGCTGGGCTAACTCGCTACGCCAACAAAGGACACATCGCCCGCGCGGCGCTCGAAGCAACCGCCTATCAAACTCGCGAAGTGCTGGAAGCTATGGAGCACGATTGCGGCAAGCCGGTGGGCCTCGTTCGCGTCGATGGCGGCATGGTAGCCAACGATCTGCTCATGCAGTTCCAATCCGACATCCTGAATCGGGAAGTCGTCTCCCCTCACGTGAAGGAGACCACAGCTCTTGGGGCTGCGTTCGCCGCCGGCCTGGCGACAGGTTTCTTTCAGTCGCTTGGTGAATTGAAAGCTACGTGGAAGGTCGATCGACGCTGGAATCCCACAATGGAATCAACTCAGCGCGATCGATTGTATTCGCGCTGGAAAAAAGCTGTAACCAGGTCGATGGATTGGGAATGATCTAGACCTAATGCCACCAGTATCGCCATTGTCATCCCTGCGAGCGCCGGAGGATAGTCGCGGTCGTATGCGAATCGGGTTTTGCGCTCGCGGGGATCTGCTTTTTAAAACTAGAAATCAACATTAAGCAGACCGTTGGCCCACGTCCCGCCCCGAAGCCTTTTGTAAATGCTCCAGCACCGCCCGCTGCGCGCGCGTCGGATATCGGTACTTCAACCGCGCAACTCCGATCGTGCGGCGAATGGATTTATCGGCGACCAGCACAAAGTTGCATCCGATTGTCTCCCTGACCGCCATTTCCGGTACGACGGAAACCCCCATTCCGGCAGACACCATCGCCAGAATCGTCGCAAACTGTCCGCTCTCGAATACCACATTGGGATTTACCTGCGATTGCCGGCAAGCTTGCAGCGCATTCTCACGGAAGCAGTGGCCTTCTTTGAGAAGAAGAAAGGGCTCATTGCGAATCTGGTCGAGCATCACCGTGCGGCGTTTCGCCAAAGGATGTCGTTCCGGCAAAACCGCGAACAGCGGCTCTTGCATCAGTTCGGTTGTAATCAATTCTTCGCTTTGAATGGGCAAAGCGAGCAGCGCAAGATCAAGTGATCCGTCATGAAGTCTCTCCAGAAGTGTGGGAGTAATCTCCTCGACCACGCTGACCGATACCGTCGGATGCTGGCGCGCAAAGGTGCTCAGCATGCGCGGAAGCAGGTACGGAGCGATCGTAGGGATGGCGCCGAGCACCACTTCTCCGCTCTCTGCGCTCGTCATCTCGCGAATCTCAGTCCGCGCTTCGCCGATCTGGCGCAGAATCGCTTGCGCTTTGGGCAGGAAGGCCTTCCCAAATTGGGTCAGCCGGGCAGAACGCGGCAGACGATCGAATAGCTTCGCGCCGAGTTCGTCTTCCAGCTTGTGAATCTGCTGCGAAAGCGATGGTTGCGAAATCCGCGTCGCCTCGGCGGCACGGGTAAAGTTTCCCGATTCGGCAACCGCGCAGAAATATCGGAGCTGATGAACTTCCATTCGTCCCTTATCAATCCGTTTTGCCTATGAAAAACATAGTAACGATATATTAGACCTATCATCATTCCGGCTTTTAGTCTTCTTGCCTGGAGGACAAAACCATGGCAAAAGGCGGAGTCGTCAAGCACGGCGACCTCAGCGCTCGCGTCGGCGTGGAAGTGATTCGCGCGCGCGGAGTGGATGTCGAGAAACTGATCAAGATGCTCGTTGCCAATGCGGCGGCGGAGTTCGCGAGCACCTATTACTATTACACGATCCTGCGCATGCATCTGGCAGGCCACGAAGATTACAAAGAGATCTGCGAAGACGCGCGCCTTGAAGATCGTGCGCACTGGGAGCTGATTGTGCCACGCATTTATGAACTCGGTGGCGAACTGCCGAACGATTTGCCCGCATTCCATGACCAGGCGGGATGCGAAGCGGCGAAGCTGCCCAATCCCCCCACCGTTGTAAACATTCTCACGCTGCTGCTCGAATCCGAGCGCTGCGCAATCCGAAGCTGGAGCGAAATCTGCGACATGACCTTCGGCAAAGATCCGCGCACCTACGACATGGCGGCACGCATTCTGAACGAAGAGATCGAGCACGAAGCATGGTTTATCGAACTGCTCGCGCACGAGCGTGATGGGAAGTCGATTCCCTCCGGGCACTTCCGCCGTGGCGAACCAGGCGAAGCGCCGTACAGCAAGAATCGCCGCTTCTACAATCCGTAGTTGCTAACTCGCAGTCAGAAATAAGCGAGTGTGGACTAAGTGGACTTTGTGGACACAGTGGACAGGGCCTGTTCCAGTGCGCAGGGCCCACAAAGTCCACACAGTCCATAGAGTCCACTTTGTCCATTGAGTCCACGCTTCGAGAATGAGAGGTGTTTAGCGCGACTTTCATCCTTCGCTTATCTCCGTGTTGTCTGCCTCCGTGCTCAATGATTCCGTTTTCCCGATACGAAAACATTCCCGGCTAAGAAGTAGCGCAAAGGCATGTCGGACGATTTCGTGATTCCGATCCGAGTACTTTCGCGAATTCCACTCTGCTTCGTACCGTCATCCACAATCTTCAAGGGAGACTCCTCGCGATAGAGTTCCTGCCCATTGAGTCGTTCTCGCGTGATGGTGAGCGCCTCGCAGACTCGTCCAGGCCCGCTGGTGAGGAGTTTCAAACCAGAACTAGAGTGCAATCCTTCGCGCGGAACTCCTCGAGCTCTGGCCATTTGCGCAATTCCTTCCAGCGGTTCGAGCGCCCGCAGGAGCACGCAGCCTGCATTTCCTTCCGGCAAACAGGAAAAATTCAGGCAGTAATGCACGCCATAGATGAAGTACACGTACGCATGACCGGGAGGTCCAAAAAGCACTTCATTGCGTGCCGTTTTTCCTGCAGCAGAGTGAGCGGCAAGGTCGCCATCGCCCAAGTAGACCTCGACCTCCACGATTCGTCCCGAGAGCCGCTGCGTCCGCGCACGGCTGGACAATGTACGAACGAGCACCTTACCCAGGAGTTCTTTCGCGACCAGGCGCGGATCGCGCGCATAAAATGTCTGTGGCAAAACGCGCTCTTTGATTCGCGGCATTTACTTTTAGATTACCTGCTGCGAAAGCATTCGCGACCTGTTCCACAATTGAAACTGCGTTTCAGCGCCGCCATTCGTCACAAGTCAACACGTTCAGGAGGGATTATGAAAGGCAAGATAGCCTTAAATTTCGCTGCGTTCCTGGTCATGTCATTGTCGCTGAGCGCGGCAACCATTCCGTCAGGCACGCACGTTACCGTGCGCACCGGCTCGTCGCTTTCCTCAGGAACCGCGAAGGCGGGACATTCGTTCAGATGTTCCGTTGCACGCGACGTTGTGGTGAACGGGAGGACGCTCGCCCGGACCGGCGATCCAGCGAAATGCCGAGTAACTTCAGCCAAATCCAGCGGACGGCTGCACGCTCCGGGTGTCATTTCGGTACGGCTCACGGAAGTGAATGGTCAGGCCGTGACTACGGGTTCGCATACGTTTCACGGAAAGAGCCATAAGAAAAGCAACGTCACCAAGATCGGCGGAGGCGCTGCAGCCGGAGCTCTGATAGGCGGCATTGCCGGTGGAGGCAAGGGCGCGCTGATCGGCACTGCTGCCGGCGGAGCTGCGGGTACCGGAGTCGCGGCTGCTACCGGTAAAGAAGAAGCTGTGATTCCTGCAGAGACGGCGATGACCTTCACAATCGGCGGCGCGTCTGCGTCGAGCAAACATCGTCGTTAGAGTTGCTAGTGGACCGTTTCGGGCAGGAGCGGCACAGTGGATTGTGCTCGCGAGCGAGTTCCGCTCCTGCCCGCTGCATCCCTGATGCGATACACTTAAACATTAGGCAGCGTCTCTTTCTGTTTCCTAACGCGCGCTCCGCGTCTATCGCTGCATCCAGAATATGACAACGCACTCACAGGGCCCTGACGCTCCGCGTTTAGCTGACTTCACCACCGATCTGCGAGTAGTTCCCCTTTCCGTTCTCTGCATCGTGATCGGTGTGATCGGAGCGTATCTGGCGCTGATTCTGCTGAAGCTAATCTATCTCTTCAACAATCTTTTTTTCTTTCATCAGTGGAGCTGGGTTTATAAATCGCCGGCGCTGAACACACTCGGACTATGGGTGATAGCTGTGCCCGTTGTTGGTGGACTCATCGTCGGCATCATGGCGCGCTACGGCTCTGAACGTATTCGCGGGCACGGAATCCCTGAGGCGATCGAAGCCATTCTCCTGAAAGGAGCGAGGGTAGAGCCGCGCGTGGCTGTCCTGAAGCCGGTATCGGCGGCAATTGCCATCGGCTCTGGAGGACCATTCGGCGCCGAAGGTCCCATCATCATGACCGGCGGCGCGGTCGGATCCTTGATCGCGCAGTTCTTCCGCCTCACCAGCGCCGAGCGAAAGACCTTGCTCGTAGCCGGCGCGGCCGCGGGCATGTCGGCTACGTTCGCAGCTCCCGTTTCTGCCGTACTGCTGGCGGTTGAGTTGTTGTTATTCGAATGGAAGCCGCGCAGTTTGATTCCTGTGGCCATGGCCAGCGCAACTGCAGCCGCCGCTCGTCATTACTTGCTTGGTCTTGGGCCGCTCTTTCCCATTCCGGAACATCACATTTCGATGAACGCTGCCGGGCTGGCTTCGTGCATGCTCGTCGGGTTGTTGGCCGGCATTCTTGCGGCCTTGCTGAGCTCCGCAATCGACCTGGTGGAAGACGGATTCAGCCATCTACCGGTGCACTGGATGTGGTGGCCGGCGATCGGCGCGATCGTCGTCGGCATCGGCGGCATTTTTTTCCCGCAGACCCTCGGGGTTGGCTATGACGTGATCGCTTCCATGCTCGATCATGACCTTCCCTTCAAGTTGCTTCTGGGAATCTTCTTTGTGAAAGGGATCATCTGGTCGGTCTCGCTTGGCTCTGGAACATCCGGCGGCGTGCTGGCTCCTTTGCTCATTATGGGTGGAGCGCTCGGCGGTCTTGAATCGCGGTTCCTGCCGGACTACGGTATTGGATTGTGGCCGCTTGTCAGCATGGCCGCCGTGCTCGCCGGAGCTCTGGGAGCTCCGTTGACTGCGGTTGTATTTGCATTTGAGTTAACCCACGATCCCGGCGTCCTTCTGCCTCTGCTGATTTCTGCCTTGGTTTCCTACGGCCTGGTCGTGCTCACGCTGCCGCGTTCGATCCTGACGGAGAAGTTGAGCCGTCGCGGATACCATCTTTCACGTGAATACATCGTCGATCCCATGGAGAGTCTCGCGGTAGAAGAAGTAATGCATACCAACATTGCGAAACTGCCGATCGAGGCCAGCATCGATCAGATCCGCGATGCATTGCAGGTCGATGAAAAAGCAGGAGTCCAGCGGCTTTTCCCGGTTGAAGATGCCGAGGGCAAGATGGTCGGAGTAATTCCCCGCTGGAACCTGGAGCAGTTTGCTGCCGGCAAGAAAGGCGCCAGCCTCTCGTCACTCGTGATCACGAAGCCCGTGGTTGCCTACGATGACGAGCGCCTTACCCGTATCGTTCAACGCATGGCCAGCAGCGGTTTCACCAAACTGCCGGTTGTGCGGCGAGAAGATGCAACCAGAGTCGTGGGCATAGTATCAATCTCCGATCTGCTCAAGGCGCGTCTAGCAGCGCAGGACACAGAAGAGCGTCGCGAGCGCGTGTTGCAACTCACGGTACCGCTGCTATTCCGTGGCGAAGAGGAACAGGAATCCTCGAATCGCAAAGCACGTTAAGACTGAACCTGGAGCGGCCGCCCTCGGCCGGATTTTCCGCAGTAATGTAAGATGCCCGTCATAAGCATGAGATTTTCAAGGCGGGCCTTCTTGGCAATGCACAATTCGTCACAGGAGCAAGAACCCGGCAGAGGCGGGCTCCACGGCACCTGCGTCTCTACGCGCCACCCTTATCAACCCAGGCATCCTGTTCTCGTAGCTGACGGTATCTAATAGGTGCAGTTCACAATCGCCGACTCCTATTTTCGGATGAGGATTCTTCAGCGAGTTTCTATATGTCTAACGCTGATTGCGTGGCCGTGCGTCTTGCTCGCGCAGCAGCCGTCTCGTCGCGCACCGATTCCTGTAACACCGGCGCGGCATAGTGGGACTTCGCTGACGGTTGTCGTCGGCGATGAAAACAATGTTGTGGTTCCCGATTGCTTCGTTACCCTCACCGATACGGTGAGCGGTGAAGCGCTGCGAATTCAGACCGACGCCGCGGGGCGTGGCCGCTTCCTGGATCTCGATCCCGAGCATAGCTTCACGATTCATGCGGAGCGAGGCAACTTTTACCCCATCACTAAAACGGACCTCCACTTCAGTGGCGCTCAGACTCTGGAGCTCACTGTTCCCCATGTGCAGGAATTGAAGGAAACCGTGAACGTGACTGCCTCAGTGCAGGGCATCGATCCAGCACAGACCGCCAACACCAGGCAGCTGGGCACGCCGGAGATCGTCAACATTCCTTATCCGACCTCGCGGGACATACGCAACATCCTTCCTTATCTCCCTCAAGTCGTGCAGGATGCAAGCGGACAAGTTCACGTCGCCGGTGCTGCCACGTATGAAACTAGTGATGTACTCGACGGTTTCGAGATCACCTCGCCGGTAAGCGGGAATCTTGCGATGCGCTTCAGCGCTGATGCGGTGCGCGAAGTCTCGGTCCAGAGCAGTCGGGTATCGACTCAATATGGAAAGGAGTCGGGCGGGATCATCGATTTCAATACGGGAATGGGAGACGATCACTTCCGCTTCGATGCCACGAACTTTATTCCGTCATGGAAGAACATCAAAGGCAAAGGCATCGAGTTCGATAAATGGGTTCCGCGCGCGACGGTTTCCGGGCCGATCAAGAGAGGAAAGATCTGGTTCTTTGACTCCGCGGACGCTGAGTACGACAACTACATATTCAGGGATCTGCCAAAAGGCTCGGATCGCGATCCATTCCTCCGTGGAAGCAATCTAGCGAAAGTGCAGATGAATCTGAGCGCGAGCGACATCCTCAGTTTTGGCTTGCTGAATAACACGCAGGACGAAGACAACCAGGGTCTTTCACTGACTACGCCTACTTCAGCAACAGTCAAGCGCGATATCGGCGCGTATCTGGCAGACGTGAAGGAACTCCATTATTTCTCGGGCGGAGCGCTGTTGGAAACGGGCTTTGCCTGGAACGCGTTCAACGATCGCTATCGCCCCCAGGGCACAAGTCCATTCGTGATTACTCCTAACCTGAACACGGGAAATTATTTCCAGGCATTCCATGGAACGTCGCGCCGTGCGCAGGGCATCGCTAATCTATTTTTGCGCGGGTTTACCGCTTTCGGACGTCACGAAGTGAAGCTCGGCACCGAAGTCGATCAGATCAACTTCACCCAGCTCTATCAGGACACGCCGTTCTTTCTACAACGCTCAGATGGAACGCTCTATCGCCAAAGCGTGCTGCCTGCCTCGACGTCGCTCGACCGCAACAACTTTGAGACCAGCGGCTATGTAGAAGACAAATGGTCGCCCTGGGAACGGGTAATTGTGCAGCCCGGTCTGCGTTTTGATTGGGACGAGATCATTCGTCGTCCGCTGTTAGCACCGCGTATCGCCGGCACCTATGCGCTCGGCTCGGAAGGAACAACGAAGTTTTCTGCGGGCGTGGGTATCTATTACGAACGCACGCATTTGGATTACCTCGCGCGCGCAATGACCGGCCCGCGGCTCGACTATTACTACGACGCGACTGGAACTAATTTAACCGGTCCGCCTCTGGTCACAACCTTCGCAGTGAATCAATCGGCCCTGCACGAGCCGAGATTCCTGAATTGGAGCGCGGGAGTGGAACAAAAGCTTCCGCTCGGGATTTACGGAGCTGTCGAGTATCTGCAGAAGAGCGGCGACGACGGATTCATTTTCCAGAACACGAACACCGCGTCGATCCTCTCCGGCAATTACGTTCTCACCAATACGCGTCGGGATCGATACCGCTCCGTCCAACTCACAGCGCGCAAGCACTTCCACGGCGACTACAACATCTTCGGCTCGTACACGCACTCGTACGCCCACTCGAACGCGGTAGTCGATTACTCCTTGAACAATCCCATCTTTAGCACGCAAATGGGCGGACCGCTGCCATGGGATGTCCCAAATCGGTTTATCAGTTGGGGATGGTTCCCAACTCCACTCAAGCGCTTTGATTTCGTCTATTCACTCGACTATCACACCGGATTTCCGTGGACGACGGTGAACCAGAACCAGCAAATCGTAGGCGCGGCCTACTCCAACCGCTTTCCTGCGTACTTTGCGTTCAATCCCGGATTGGAATTCCGATTCACCTTCCGCGGCTATGCACTCGCGCTGCGGGGTGTGGCGGAGAATGTGACTGATCGCAAGAATCCTGCATTCGTGAACAACAACATCAATGCGACGAACTATGCGACATATGGCGGTTTGGATGGGCGGGCGTTTACGGCGAGGATCAGGTTCTTGGGCAGGAAATAAGCAACGGCCAGCGTTCCGGGAAAGCTGACACAATGGAATGTTCGATTCACAGATTTCGGCAGAGCAAACAACGCCTGCAACATTACGATGACCCGGCATGGGCGACGCAAATCGCTTTTCTTCCAGCTTGGATGAGCCTACAATAAGCATAGCGAAGAAACGACGAACTTGGGGGATGGGCTAACTGGAGAACCGAACAGCGGTTTTGGGTAAAACAGGGGCGCGTTAGTACCCGGTGTTCCGGCGAAGTCTCCACTACACCACAAGTGCTAAAATTCTTCGTTTTGTGAGTGATAGATGAAAATAGACGCAATCGACGAGCGATTAGAGCTTCCGCTGTATGGCTTCGCGGAAGCGGCGAAATACTTGCGTCTGCCGAAAACAACACTTGAGTACTGGGTTCACGGTACAAAGAGGATCCCGGCGATCATAAGGGCGGCCGGAGAGCATCCCCGCAGCCTTTCATTCATGAATCTTCTTGAGTGTCACATGCTGAGTGCCCTCAAGAACGATTACAACCTGAGAATGCCGAAAATTCGGAAGGCATTAGTGCAGTTGCAGGAACGGTCTTTGTATAGACATCCCCTCGTAGAAGAACCGCTCTACACGAACCGCGTGGACATCATCCATCGGGAAATCGACAAATTTATTAATCTCAATAAGCCCGGCCAGTACGTGAATCCTGACCTGCTACTTCATTTCGAGCGTATCGAGAAGGATTCAAAGGGGCTTTTAAAGTTCTTTCCCTTTGTCATGGGAAGGACCAAGGACGAGCCTCGCTTTATCGTAATCAATCCTGCCGTTGGATTCGGCAAACCCGTAATTTCAGGGACAGGCATATCAACCGCTGTAATCGCATCACGCTTCAACGCGAGAGATTCAATCGGCGATCTGGCAGCCGAATATGGCCTCCAAGAGCGGCAAATCGAAGAAGCGATCCGCTGGGAGTCTAGGACTTCAATTACGGCTTGATGATTTCGTTTTGTATCTAGACGAGAATCTGGATTTATGCAAGCCAATCATGGATGCCCTAACGGAACTGGGCGTTCGCTTTGAACGTCATCAGGCATATTTCGCTCGTGGTACTGACGACGAAACATGGCTTGCGTTCTGTGGCGAACGTGGGTGGTCTGTACTTACTAAAGACAAACAGAACCGCTACAACCAGTGGGAAAAAGAAGCTGTAGTGAGGTTTGGAGTGCGAGAATTCTATTTCGCCTCCGGCAACCTCAATGCCCAAGACATGGCCGATGCTCTGCGGGTGGCGATGAACTCGATGAGAAGAACGCATGCAGAACATGAGCCGCCTTTCGTGGCGAGCATCGCAAAATATGGGGGAGTTACGGTTGTCTATGATAAGCATGGCTCTACTCATGAAAGAAGGCAGCCGAGCAAGAAGAGACAGGGTGCACGCAGGGATGGGGAAAGCAGATGAAGGACTTGGGAACCCCAGCCCCGGAAGGCTGCATAGATTAGCCGCCCTTTCTATTCCGTCCCCTTGGGGCTCCCGAATTCTTGCCGCTTCCCCACGGCTTACGCGCGTGGACTAATACATTCTGCCGTTCGGACTGCGTGTCAGCGGCGAGAGATGCAAATCGATTGGGACCGGCTTTGGTGTAGTCGAAGTCATACTCGGGACGCATATCGTCCGATTCATTTGCACGCTTGCTCTTTTTGGACTTTTTCATATCTCAATCGATCATAAGTGCTGTGATCTAAGATTTCTCGGTCTCGAGCTGGCCCTGCTTGTTCCTACGGCTCATCTCCACCACCATCATCCTCCGGCTGCGGCGGCGCCGGGCGTCGTAGATCGATGGTTGGAAGTCCAGAGCTTTGTAGCTGTTGATTGAGTGCCCCGATTCCCTTCTTCACCTCGTTCCAGCGATTGAGTGTTGCTGTAAGTGATTGCTGAACCGTGCCCGCTGCAGCGACGGCCTGCGTGGTGGGTGCCGCATCGGCGAGGCCAGCTACTTCGAAGAGATGAGCCAACGCGCCATTGAGTCGGCTCAAGCTCTGTGCCTGTGGTCCGCTCATGCTTGCGCCGAAGCCGCCTCTGCCGCCTTCGAGTGCACCGGCCTGCTCATCGAGTTTCGAAATGGAATCGGCGGTTGCTCCCTGCGCTCGCGCTTTCAAGCTACTTAACTGCGCGCGCAAGCTCCGGACTTCCTGCAACGCTGAGTAATCCTGGTGCAACGCGTCGATCAGCTTCTGCTCCAGCGCATACTGCTGGGCGTAATCGTCCGGCGTGGCTTTGACACGTGGATCAGCTTTGATCACCAGCGGCTGCATGAACTCGTGTCCATTAACCGTGAGTCGGACAATGTACTCGCCCGGAGGCGCGAGGATGCCCTGCGGCGCGAGAGGCGTGTCGTGATACACCGCCGAAATGGGATAGTCGCGGGTGAGCGTATCGGGAGGAGCGAAATGCAAGTCCCACACAAAGCGGTGCATGCCTGCAGTCTTGTCCAGCTCCTGCGGAGGACGAACCCAATACGTCGGAATGTGCAGCTCTTTGGGAGCCGGTGCTGGGCGATCGCTGTTCGGGAAAGTGCGCAGCACGTGGAAACCGCCATCCAGGATTTCGAGTTTCAGATTGGGAACGTCGGACTTGAGGAAGTAATCGATCATTGCTCCATCCGGCGGATTCTGGCCTGCAGGCTCTTCCGGAGGAAGCGGGGTGTCGGTGTTAGTGTCTCGCCGATAGCGATACACGTCTGCGGGGTGGAAAAGGAAGTCGTTATCTAGCGTGTTTGCCCGGAGCTGCCGCAGTGGCATGATGTCGTCGAGAATCCAGAACGAGCGGCCATGCGTTCCCACCACGATGTCATTTTCGTGAACGACAAGATCGCGCATCGAGGTCGCCGGCAGGTTCAACTGCAGTGGGCGCCAGTTGTCGCCGTCATCGAATGAAACCCATACTGAAGTTTCCGTCCCAGCGAAGAGCAGGCCTTTGCGCAGAGGATCTTCACGAACGACGTTCACCGGAGCGTTATTTGGCAATCCGTTCGTGATCTTCTGCCACGTCTTGCCCCCATCGTCGGTGCGATAAATGTAAGGATGCAGGTCATCCACACGGAAACGGTTCACAGCAGCGTATGCCGTTTGCGCGTCAAAATGACCGGCATCGAGCTGCGCGACCTTACTCCAGGCCGTGAGATCGGGAGGCGTGACGTTCTGCCAACTCTTGCCGCCGTCGCGCGTCACATGAATAAGACCATCGTCCGTTCCTGCCCAGATGACGTTCACATCCAAGGGCGATGGAGCAATGCTGTAGATCACGCCACGATGTTTTCCGTTCTGCGAATCTGAGGCAGCGAAGACTCCCATGCTCGGCGGCGTTCCCGGATCGGGACGGGTGAGGTCGTCCGATATCTTCTCCCAGCTCTTTCCGCCATTCGTCGTCTTGAACATCACGTTTAGCCCGAGCAGCAGCAGATGCGGATCTTTCTTCGAAAAGATCAGCGGCATAGTGCGATTGGTGCGGTACTCCCCAAGCAGAAATGGAGTTACGTCTTCCACCTGGCCAGTGTCGCGATGGTAGCGCGAGACTTTGAAGCGCGGGCCACCATAGATGATGTTCGGATCGAGGGGATCAGGAGCCACATAGGAGTACTCGTCGGCTCCAACGGAATGCCAGTCGTGAAACGTGATCTCGCCGTCATTGCCTCGACTCAGTGTGCCCGCAGAGCCGCTCTCCTGCTGGCCGCCATAGACCCAATAAGGGTGTTGATCATCGGTGATGACGTGATAGAACTGCGCGGTCGGCTGGTTGTACCACGAGCTCCATGTGCGTCCACCGTTCACCGTTATCGTCGCGCCTTGATCGACGCCCAAGAAGATGATGTCGGGATTTTTCGGATTGATCCAGATGGAGTGGTAATCGTCACCACCAGGCGCGCCTTTCCAGGCGGTAAAGGTCTGCCCACCATCGGTAGACTTGTACGAAGAAGTATTTGCTACGTAGATCGTGTTTTCATCGCGCGGAGAAACCCGCACCCAGGCGAAGTCGGAGCCGCGCCCCCAGACGCGCTCTTCGTTGTTCACCAGCTTCCAGGTTTCGCCTGCGTCGTCGGAGCGATAGACGCCGCCCTTTGTTGGCGAGTCCACCATCGCGTACATGCGTCGCGGATTGCTCGGGGCAATGCCGATTCCGATGCGGCCGAGTTTGTCATGTTCCCAATCCGGGAGACCTCCTGTGAGCTGCGTCCAGTGATCGCCCCCGTCGGTTGATTTGTACAAACCGCTGCCCGGCGCATCGTAGGAATCGCCTGCGGTCCACGGGCCTCGGCGAGAAGCCCACATATCTGCATAGATCGTTTGTGGATTCGAAGGATCGAATGCCAGATCGATGGCTCCGGTGTTTTCGTCTTTGTAAAGAATCTTTTGGAATGTCTGACCACCGTCGGCGGAGCGAAACACGCCGCGTTCCGGATTTGGGCCGTACGGATGACCAAGGACGGCGACAAACACGCGATTCGGATCGCGAGGATCGACGAGGATTGAACCGATCTGCTGGCCGTCGCGCAAGCCGAGATGAGTCCAGGTTTTGCCGCCGTCGGTGGATTTGTAGATGCCGTCGCCGGTCGAGAGATCAGGCCGGCGCAGTCCTTCTCCGCTGCCGACGTAAATGACGTTCGGATCGGAAGGAGCCAGTGCTATCGCACCGACGGAGCCGGTCGGCTGCCCGTCGAAGATTGGAGTCCATGTGCGTCCGAAATCGTCGGTCTTCCACACGCCACCGTTGTTCGGAGCCATGAAAAAGACGTTCGGCTGGTCAGGAATTCCAGCGATGGCCACGGTGCGCCCCGCGCGGAATGGGCCAATGCATCTCCAGCGCAATTCCTTATATGGAACTGAGTTGTCCTGGGAGTACAGCGCGGAAGCTGCAAACAGCAGAATGAAGGCGGAAATCCATCGACGTAGCGACATGTGAGTCCTTCCTCGTTTAGGAAGCTACAGAGGATAAATGTTCGTCGGACGCAGGAAAAGCCCGGAACGCCGGTTGATGCATATACAATCTTCCGCGCTCAAAGGAGTTCCAAATAACTCCGGACCGGCGGCCGCCCTCGGCCCGGTTTTTGTTGCGGTTCTGATGAAACTTGTAAAAGCGCGACCGCCACTCGCTCGCAACCGAAAACCCGCGCGGGGGCGCGTCGGTCCTGGCGGTAATGTTCAAAGATGGGAGTTTGGAAGTTGCTACCAAAAAAGGAACTATGGATAAAAGAATCTTTGTTGCGTTGTTCATGTTGGGTCTTTCGTTATGGGCACAATCGCCTTCGACGTCAGCCCCCGCGCAAGCGCGTGCCACCATTCAGGCGAAAGAAGGCGATGTGCGCTCAATCGACTCAATCCTCGCCGCCACCTACGACGTGATCTCAGGTCCTGCCGGCAAGAAGCGTGACTGGGATCGCTTTCATTCGTTGTTCTATCCCGGCGCGCGGCTGATTCCGACGGGGAAGCGTCCGAACGAGACCGAGGTGCGCGCACGCGTGCTCTCGCCCGACGATTACGTCGAGCGCTCCGCTCCATTTCTCGAGAAGGAAGGATTTTTCGAGCGCGGCGTTTCGAACAAAGTTGAGCAATTCGGCAACATTGCTCAAGTGTTCAGCACCTACGAGTCGCGCCACAACGCCGGCGATGATCAACCCTTTCAGCGCGGCATCAACAGCTTTCAACTGGTAAACGACGGCAAGCGCTGGTGGATCATGACGATCATGTGGCAAGCGGAGACGCCGGAGAACCCGATTCCGCCGGAGTACCTGAGAAAATAAATACAGGTATGCCCGCCAAGGCCAAAGATTCAACCGATATCGAAGCATTGCGCGATCAGATTCGCCATCACGAGCACCGGTATTACGTGCTCGACGATCCCGAAATCAGCGACGCCGAATTTGATGTGCTCATGCAGCAGCTCAAGAAGCTCGAAGCTGCGCACCCTGAGCTGATCACGCCTGACTCTCCCACGCAGCGCGTCGGAGGCAAGCCGCGCGAGGGCTTCATCAAGGCGCAGCACTCAAGCCCCATGCTCTCGCTCGATAACGCCTACAACGAGCAGGAGTTTCGGGACTGGGCGCGCCGCGTGTACGAGCTCACGGGGAAAAGTAAAGTTGATTTCGTCTGCGAACTGAAGCTGGACGGCATGTCGCTTGCGCTGTCTTATGAAGACGGGCAGCTTGCGCGCGCGCTTACGCGCGGCGATGGAACCACGGGCGAGGATGTCACGATTAACGTGCGCACCATGCCGACTGTCCCGCTACGCATCGATCACAAGAGGCTCTCAGCAGCAGGGATTCCCCCTCACTTCGAAGTGCGCGGCGAAGTGATCATGCCGATCAAAGCATTTCTACGACTGAACGAAGAACGCGAGCAGCAGGGGCTTACAAGAGCGGCGAACCCTCGCAATGCTGCGGCCGGAAGCATTCGCATGCTCGATCCAAAGATCGTCGCTAAGCGGCGGATGGATTATTTCGCATACTTTTTGCTGCGCGATGGCAACAGCTTTCTGCCGAGTCATTTTGAATCGCTGAACATGCTGGAGAAAGCCGGATTCAAAGTGAATCCGCATCGCATTCGAACCAATGATCTCGACGAGATCCTCGACTTCATTAACAGGATGGAAGCGCAACGCGAGAAGCTCCCCTATGAGATCGATGGAATCGTCGTCAAAGTCGATTCCACTCAACAATGGCGACAGCTTGGGTTCACGGGCAAGGCTCCGCGGTGGGCCATTGCTTACAAGTATGCGGCGCGATCGGGAGTTACGCAGATCGAAGACATCCTCGTGCAGGTTGGACGCACCGGCAAGCTCACGCCGCTAGCAGCGTTGCATCCAGTGCCGATCGGCGGAACGACGGTTAAACGCGCCACTCTGCATAACCAGGATGAGATCGATCGTCTCGGCGTCAAGATCGGTGACTGGGTCCTGGTCGAGCGTGGCGGCGACGTAATTCCCAAAATAGTAAAGGTTGTAGAAGACAAAGAACATCCGCGCGGCCATCGCACCTTCACATTCCCCACGCACTGTCCCGAATGCGGTGGTAAGGTCGTTCGCGCCGAAGGTGAGGCAGACCATCGATGCGTCAACGCCAAATGTCCGGCAAAGCTGCGCGAGAGCTTGCTGCACTTTGCCTCTCGCGGCGTGATGAACATCGAAGGCATGGGTGAGTCGCTGGTGAATCAGCTCGCGGATCGTGGGCTGGTGAAGGACGTTGCCGATATCTATTCGCTTAACGAGGCGAAGCTGTTGTCGCTGGAGCGGATTGGAAAGAAATCTGCCGATAACCTTCTGCACGAAATTGAAGCCTCGAAGAAGCTCCCATTGGAACGCGTGATCTTGGGCTTAGGAATTCGCTTTGTCGGCGAGCGCACTGCGGAGCTTCTCGCCGAGCACTTTGGCAGCATGGATACGTTCATGAATGCCAGCTTCGATGAGCTGCAGCAGGTGACCGAGGTTGGTCCCCGAGTGGCCGAAGCGATCACCGAGTTCTTCTCCGAGCCGCGCAATCGTGAACTGGTCGAACGCCTGCGAAAAGCCGGTCTGCGGTTTGAGGGCGAGAAGAAGCAACGCGGCACCAAACTGGCCGGCAAGACCTTCGTCTTGACCGGTACCCTGCCGAATCTCAGTCGCGACGAGGCCAAGAAAATGATCGAGGATGCCGGAGGAAAGGTCTCCACCTCGGTCAGCAAGAAGACCGACTATGTGGTGGCAGGCAGCGATGCCGGCTCCAAGTTGGATAAAGCTCAGGAGTTGAAGATCGCTGTGATTGACGAGGATGCATTGCGAAGCCTCTTGAAGTAGGCGATAAGCAACGTGGAGATGGACGCCCTCGCCCGCTTGTTTGTCGGCTCCGTGTGCCAACGCGGTCGGTCCTAAAAACCTGGTCCTGTGCTAGGTTTTACGTGCCTGAGCGGCGCGGAATGGCAGCTTTGCGGCCTGTCCAGGAAAAGGGACAACCCCCAGTAAGGACCGGAATTCGGTGCTTTTTTCCCTGCCAAGGCTTCAATCGCGCCGGCCCACGCCGGCCGATGCTGTCCTAAGTCACTCTGCCACAAGCGATTCGATGGCAAATTGGGGCAATACCCTGCTAATTGCCTGCGAGTTCCCTGGTCGCTTGCGAATCGCCTGTGTTCATGCGGGTCTCGACGTGAAAAATTTTTTTGCGGGAATTTTTTCCCTACAAAATTCCCTGCGCAGGGAATCTGTGAAATCGCCCGGCTGCAAATCGCGGTTGCTGGTACTTATTTAGGTAGCACCGAATCAGCGGCACTTAAGGCGTTTCTCCCACGCAAGAACTGCCGCACCGGAGCGCAAGAATTACATCACTTTACGCGCCTGCGAGCTTCGAAAATGCACAGCTCAAGTGCTGGAAATCCCCATTTGGAGCAGAGTTGAACCTAGTTAGGACTAAGTTGAAAACATCTGGCACTTTAGGTGCTCAGATTGTTTGCACAATCAGTATCCAGCGGTACACTCTCAGCTAGAAAATCGCAAGACGCCAGCACCATCCGGTTCGCTCTTGGCCCGAGTCGGGAGTCAGCGTTGGAGCTAGCGACACTTGATCTAGAAAGAGATTGAAGGAGATAAAGAACTCAATGTGGAAGCCAGCCAACCCGCAAGCGCCAAATCAGCCGAACAGCACGCCGGCACCAAACCCGACTCAGAGTAAGCCAGCCCCGACCCCGGCCATGGAGACCCCTCGCCCGATGCCAACTTCTGAACCAACTCCAGCTCCCGCCAACCGCAACGCCGTCCTGAACACCCAGGAGCAGGCGACGATCGGCAAGAGCCTTGTTATCAAGGGCGAAGTCACCGGATCCGAGTCGCTGTATATCGACGGCAAGGTCGAAGGCTCGATCCAGCTTCCGGGGAATCGCGTGACCATCGGCCGCAACGGCCAAGTTTCGGCGAACATCAATGCCCGCGAAGTGGTTGTGCTCGGAAAGGTTCGCGGCAACCTGACCGCTAGCGACCGCGTTGATATCCGCAACGAAGGCTCGCTCACCGGCGACGTCGTGGCGCAGCGCATTAGCATCGAAGATGGTGCCTTCTTCAAGGGCGGCATCGACATTCGCAAGCCCGGACAGCAGAAGGACAGCAAGGAGCCCGTCTCCATCGAGTCCTCGGCAGTCGCGGCTCGCGCTTAATCGGCCCGGTTTACTGACGGCCTGTCCTGCGCGAGCAGGACAGGCATAGTCATTTTGCATAAAGGTCCAAAGAAATGCTTCAGAAGTTCCTGCAAGTCCTGTCGCTGAGCTGTCGTCATCGCAATACATCCAAGCCCTTCGCCGCAGCCAGTGCGAGCTCCAGCCGCAATTCCGACTGGGAGCCTGTAGGCCAAGGCGGCCATTACGTCGTCTGCCTCGATTGCGGCCAGAAGTTCGCTTATGACTGGAGCACGATGCAGGTGGTTCGGAAAGTTAGTTAGCGACAGGTAATAGCAGTAGGCAATAGGCCAAGATTCTGAGCGCCGGCGCGTTAGCGTCGGCGTTTTCCCTTTTTGCAGAGCCAATCCTGTCGCTCTAAGTTCAGCTTGGTTATTGCTTTGCAATTTTGAGCGCTTCTAGCTATATACAGAGGACCGTGGCCGGCGCACCTGTCTCGATTCACTCCTCGGCAAGTCGGGCGGCCAGCCGCTGGGTGCAACTCGTCGCCGGAATTATCGCCATGATGGCGGTGGCGAACCTGCAGTACTCATGGACCCTGTTCACCGGCGAGCTCACAACCAGCCTCCATGCCACTCTGCCGGCCATTCAGGTGGCGTTCTCGACATTTCTCATCGCCGTCACCTGGCTGGTTCCGTTTGACGGCTACCTCATCGACCGCTTCGGTCCGCGTCCGATTATGGCCTGCGCCGGACTGCTCGTTGGCATCGGCTGGATAGGCGCGGGGAAGGCTTCGACGGTTACTGAGCTTGTGATCGTGTACACCATCGGCGGAATCGGCGCCGGCATCGTCTATGGCGGCACCATCGGCAATGCGCTGAAGTGGTTTCCTGACCACCGCGGACTCTGCGTCGGCCTGACCAGCGGCGCTTACGGACTCGGAACTGCCCTGACGGTTTCGGGAATCGCGTCGATGATCCGCTCAACAGGTTACGCGAGAACCTTTATCGTTTGGGGATTTGCACAGGGAATTGTCGTTGTCGTATCGGCGCTGGTGATGGAGAACCCGCCGGATGGCTGGAGACCCGCCAGCTACGATCCAAATGGGGAACGACTGACACGGAAGATTGCCGCCCCTGGAATCGATATGTCGCCGTGGCAGATGATGCGCACCGCCCCATTCTGGCTCATCTACCTCATGATGACGCTCATGTCATTCGGCGGACTGATGGTAACCGCGCAACTGAGTCCGATTGCAAAGTTCTACAACGTGGACAAGGTCATCGTGATCTTCGGGATGTCCGCTCTCGTATTAGCGATCCAGATCGATCGCATTCTCAATGGGCTCACTCGCCCATTTTGGGGCTGGGTATCCGATCACCTCGGGCGGGAGAACACAATGTTTGCGGCATTCACGCTCGAAGCGGCTGCGGTGTTCCTCCTGCTGCGACTCGCCGATCATCCTGTTTGGTTCATCGCACTCTCCGGCCTGTGCTTCTTCGCTTGGGGTGAAATCTTCTCGCTGTTTCCATCGATCACCGCGGATCTGTTCGGAGCGAAATGGGCCACTACAAATTTTGGCGTTGTGCTCACAGGTGCAGGAGTCGCGTCGATCTTCGCTGGTCCCCTAGCGGCAATGGCATCGGTAAAGTCGGGGAATTGGACGAGCGTGTTTTGGGCGATGATCGTCTGCGACATCGTCTCAGCGCTACTCGCACTTTTCTTGCTGAAGCCTATCGCACGAAGAATGCTGCCCAGGCTGAATCCGCGTAATCCGTAAAAAAATCCCCTGGGACCTGTGGCGATTCTGGTTTTACAAATCCTTGACAATTCGTCCCTGACCGGTTGATACCCTAAAGCAGCCAAAAGCCAACATGGATCGTATCCTCGTTATTGAAGATGACCCGAAGGTTCAGCGGGCGATGAGCCGCCTTTTTGAACCCGAAGGTTTCGCCGTTGAGATTGCCGGAACGGGGGAGGCGGGCCTGCAGGCGTTTGCCACTCGCCAGCCGAATGTGGTCATTCTCGATTTGCGTATGCCCGGGATGGGAGGACGCGAGGTTTGCCAGCAGATGAAGCGGCGCGCGCCCGCAATGCCTATCATCGTGGTCAGCGCCGCATCCGATGTGATGGATAAGGTCCTGTTGCTGGAACTTGGAGCTGACGACTATGTCACGAAGCCATTTTCTCCGCGTGAACTTCTGGCGCGTACGCGCGCAGCTCTACGGCGGTCAGCCCGAGTTCCCAATGAGGAACGCTTTGCTTTTGACGAAGTTCATGTCGACTTCACGCGTATGCAGCTCACTCGATCCGGCGAACCGGTGCCCATGACGGCGCAGGAATTTAAAGTTCTGAAATTTATGGTAGAAAACCGCGAGCGCGTGATCTCGCGCGATGAGCTACTGAACGAAGTCTGGGGCTATCAGGATTATCCAAGCACGCGCACGGTGGACAATCACATCCTCAAGCTTCGCCAGAAGCTGGAGCAGGAGCCGGCCAATCCCGCGCACTTCCTCACCGTGCATGGCGTAGGATACCGCTTCGTGCCGTAGTCAATTCCGTGACCCTTCGCGCTAAATTCCTGCTTGCGCTGCTGCTCATCTCCGTCTTCCTGACGGGAGCCAGCCTCATAGTTGTCCGACGTGTAGTTAGCGCACACGTTCGCACACAAGTCGTTCAAGACGTACACAACTCTGTCACTACCTTCGAGAACGTACAGCGCCAGCGAGAGGAAACCCTGGTGAGCTCGGCCGATCTCATGGCTGATCTGTCGATCGTCCGAGCTCTTATGACTACGCATCACGCAGCCACGATTCAGGATGCTTCGGCCGAACAATGGCAAACGGCCGGCAGCGATCTCCTTGTGCTCACCGATGCCGGCGGCAAGATGATGGCACTGCAATCAAAATCACAGGATTTGAAGCGCGATGAAATTCAAAAGCAGGTAACTTCATCCCTGCCTCCTGCAGAAGGCGTTTCGTGGTGGCTCTGCGGTAAGCATCTGTTCGAAGTCGCGATGCGGCCGATTTACTTAGGCGAGGCAGAACGCAATCGCGTGGTTGGATTTCTGGCTCTCGGATCGGAGATTGATGAGAAAGTAGCGCACGAGCTGAGCCAGGTCGCTGGTAGTCAAGTGATTTTCCGTGCGAATGAGGCCCTTGTGCGTAGCACACTTCCGCCTGCCCAGGAACGGGATTTCTCGTCACAGCTTTCGGCTTCGCCACTGGAGAGTGCGCCGCGCGAAATCAGTCTCGGTGACGAAAAGTTTCTGGCCGAGGATGTACAGCTCTCGGCAGCCCCAACGAAGGTCCGCCTCACAGTTCTCAAATCCCTCGATCAATCTACTCGCTTCCTCACCGATCTCGATCGGCTCATTCTCGCCCTGGGAATTCTCGCTCTCGTCTTCGGCGCAACAATGGTCTGGATTATCTCCAGCAGCATCACCAAGCCGCTTAGCTCCCTCGTCGAAGGCGTTCGCGCATTGGGTCAATCGGACTTCGAATATCCATTAACAAAGGGCGGACGCGATGAAGTTGCCGAGCTCACCGCGGCATTCAGCCGCATGCGCGCCGACTTGCAACAAAGCCAGCGCGAACTGTTGGAGAGCGAGCGACTCGCGACCATCGGACGCATGGCCAGTTCTATTTCCCACGATTTGCGGCACTACCTGTCCGCCATCTTCTCCAACGCAGAGTTTTTGAGCGACTCGCGCCGTGCATTCGCAGAGAAGCAGGAGCTGTATGAAGAGATTCGAATCTCGGTCATGCAGATGAACGAGCTCATCGACTCGCTGCTCGAGTTTTCCCGGACGCGCGAGTCGTTACGCCTCGGGCTTTCGCATCCTGAGGAAGCGATCCACGCCGCGATCCAGAGTATCCATACCCGCCCGGAATTTCGGCACGTAACACTCGAAGTTACTTCCACCGGGACGCGCGAAGGAATGTATGACATGAAGCGCCTGGAGCGTGTCTTTCACAACCTATTTCTAAATGCGTGCGAGGCGGCCTGCGCTGAATCGGGAAAGATTCAGGTGAACGTCCGCGAACTGGATAGCAGAGTCGAGATCCGCGTAATCGATAATGGGCGCGGCATTTCGCAAGATCATCAAGCCAAAATCTTTGAACCTTTCTTTACGCATGGCAAAGCCAACGGTACCGGCCTGGGGCTAACCATCGCACAGAAGATCGTTCAGGATCATGGCGGGGATCTCAGAATCGAAAAGACCTCAGCAGAAGGAACCACGGTTTTGGTCACTCTGCCCGTTTTGGGAACCACTCCAGCAGGCTACAAGGTCGTAACCAGCACTCCGGTAAACGTGATCTAACCTGATTTCACGTGACCGGAAGCTCGAAGGAGTCTTGCACATGAAAGTTCCAGTCGTCAGCGCCATGCTCCTGGTTATCGTCAGCGTCGCGTTCGGTCAGCAGGCCTTATCGACAAACGCAAATGGCTCCGAGTCACAACTGGCCGAAGCCGTGAGGCAGCTTCAGGCTGAGATTTCGCAGTTGCAAAGCTCCGTGGCCGAGCTGCGCAGCGAAGCCGACCGATATCGTGCACAGACACAAGAGCTGGAGCGCCGGCTCAAGGCGATCTCGCCTGCTTCGGCCGCGCCGACCGTTGAAACGACACCTCAGGTGTCGAGTGCGCAGCCGGAGCCGGAGCAGACTCCTTCGACATCAACTAGCGCCCGATTGGCAAAGCTCGAAGACGAGTACTCTCTGTTAACCGGCAAAGTGGACGATCAATATCAAACAAAGGTTGAGAGCGGATCGAGATACCGCGTGCGACTGTCGGGCCTGGTGATGCTGAATATGTTCAGCAATCGCGGGGTTCCCGACAGCATCGACAATCCTGGAGTCGCGATTCCCAGCTACGGACTTTACGGCACGGGCTCAGTCGCAGGCACGCTGCGGCAGTCACAAATGGGAGTCGAGATCTTCGGGCCAGAATGGGCCGGAGCTAGAGTCAGCGGCGATCTCCGCTTCGACTTTGCCGGAGGCTTCCCCGATACCGACAATGGCAGCGTGCTCGGCCTGATGCGGCTGCGAACCGGCAATGTCCGCATGAACTGGTCGCATACATCGATTACCGCAGGACAAGACGCGCCGATGTTTTCCGCGATTTCGCCAACTTCGTTGATCGCGCTGGCGCAGCCTGAATTCGCCTACACGGGAAATTTGTGGACGTGGGTGCCACAAGTGCAACTGCAGCACTGGGTCGATTTGGGAAATTCGCAGCGGCTGAACTTCTCCGCAGGTATTCTCGATCCGCTCACAGGCGAAAGTCCGCGCGGCCAGTTTTATCGTGCCGCAGGAGCAGGCGAGCTTTCACGGCAGCCCGGCTACTCGGCTCGAATTGGTTGGTCGGGCGGCAAAGATCAGGACCATCCCGCGTCGTTCAATCTCGGCGGCTACTTCAGTCGGCAGAATTGGGGATTCAATCGCGTCGTAGATGGCTGGGCAGGGACGGCAGATTGGCAGATTCCTCTGGTTCATCGCCTGGGTCTCAAAGGCGAAATTTTCCGCGGACAAGCGCTCGGCGGTTTCGGCGCCAGCAGCGGCCAGAGCGTCGTGTACTCCGACGTGTTGCAGAATCCATCTGCGCTCGTGAGGGCTCTGGATGATGTCGGCGGATGGAGTCAACTTAGCTTGCAAGCCAAGCCGACTGTACAGTTTAACGCCGGGTACGGACTCGACAATCCATTCTCGAAACAGATCCGTCAATTCACTGCCCGGCAGAACGTCCTCTATCCCGGATTGGGAAGAAACACCGGCGCGATGGGTAATGTGATTTACCGTCCGCGGTCCGATCTTTTGTTCTCCCTTGAGTATCGCCACATCGTCTCTTCGAGACTGACGAACGTGCGAGCTTCGACAGAGAATATCGGTATGGGCGTTGGGCTGTTGTTCTGATGAGGGCTCTTTCAAGCGTGCGCTTCGCGGCAATGGCTTTCGCATGCCTCTGCTCGCTCTCTGTTCCGCTGCGGTGCGCAGAGGTGACGGCATCGGTCCGCGTGACGGGTGTGAACGGTGGCGATCCGAATGGAGCCGTGGTCTCACTCACGCCCCTCGATCCAGCGCAGCGTGAAGCGCTTAAGGAGCCGCCTGTCCACGCCACTCTGCTTCAGAAGAACAAAACTTTTTCACCGCACGTGCTCGTAGTCCCGCCAGGTTCGACCGTGGATTTCCCAAATCATGATCCGTTCTTTCACAATGTTTTTTCGCTGTTCGAGGGTAAGAGGTTCGATTTGGGACTCTACGAGTCGGGCGCAAGCCGTTCGGTGAAGTTCGACCGCACTGGCGTGAGCTATATCTTCTGCAACATCCATCCGCAGATGAACGCGATTGTGATCTCGCTCGACACTCCGTACTACGCGATCGTCGGCAGTTCAGGCGAGGCCAAGATCGCGAATGTCCAGGCGGGTGAATATCTCATGCAGGTGTGGGCCGAAGGGCTGACGCGCGAGCAGATGAATAAGCTCTCGCGCCGAGTAATGGTCAACGATGCGCCGGTTAAATTAGGCGTGTTGGAAATTCCATCGACGGAGACGCTGGCGCAGCACAAAAATAAGTACGGCCGCACGTACGATCCAACCTCCGCAGCACCGTACGAGCCGCATTAATCAAGGAGCTGCGCACTTCGCCAAATCGGCGACACCTACGCGGAACGCCTGATAATTTCGCAATGCGAGCTCTCTTCCTTAGCACCTACTACAGCGACTGCTTTAGTTTCCTCTATGCCCTCCGTGTCCTCCGTGTTCAAAGTCTTTGATTTTTCGACAAAAAGCGCGCGAAATCGGGTTACTCTCACAGCACACCCTTCCAGGAGCGCCTCATGGATCCAAGCCTGATTGGCTTTATCGTTCTTGCTGTCATCGTCATTGCCACCATTCTCAGTGGACTCTTCACGGTCGATACCGCTGAAGCTGCCGTGATTCAACGCTTCGGCAAATTCGTGCGCATCGCCGGCCCCGGACTGAATTTCAAGCTGCCGTGGTTCGAGCACGTTGCCGGACGCGTGAACCTGCGCGTGCAACAGTTTCGCGTGGAGGTCGAGACCAAGACGCGCGACAACGTTTTCGTAAAGGTCATGGTCTCGGTCCAATATCAAGTTCTGCAGGACAAGGTTTATCAGGCTTATTACAAGCTGCAGTCACCTGGAGAGCAGATCACATCGTACGTATTCGATTCGGTACGCTCGCAAGTTCCCAAAATGGCCGTCGACGATGTCTTTGAGAAGAAAGATGACGTCGCAGATGCCGTGAAGACCGAGCTTTCAAACGTCATGAACGATTTTGGCTACATCATCATCAAAGCGCTCGTAACCGATGTCGATCCCGATCCCAAAGTGAAATCGGCGATGAACGATATCAACGCGGCGCAGCGCGAGCAGGTCGCAGCACAAGCACGCGGTGAAGCCGAGAAGATTCTCAAAGTAAAGCAGGCGGAGGCCGACGCTGAAAGCAAAGCGCTGCAGGGCAAAGGCATCGCCGATCAACGAAAGGCAATCATCAATGGCCTACGCGAATCCGTCGAAGCTTTCAAAGAGAGCATCGAAGGCGCGCAGGCGAAAGATGTGATGGTGCTGGTGTTGATGACGCAATATTTCGACACGCTCAAAGAAATTGGTTCGCAGGACAAGAGCAATACCATCCTGATGCCGCATTCCCCCGGCGCCATGATGGACTTCTACCAACAGATTCAGAACGCAACGCTGATCGGAAGCGAGGCGGCAGCAAAGGTGCAAGCCGCGGCGGCTGCTGGAAGATGATGATTGGCTCGCTCCTGGTCAACAATCGTGCAATCTACATACATATTGTCATCCCTCAAGCCGCAGCGTGGCTGTGTGGCTCCTCTTGAACTCTACGCGACTTGGGGGATCTGCTTTTCCGCAGAGGCGAACAACAGATCCCCCGCGCAGCAAAAGCAAGGTATGTACATCGAATGGGCCTTCGCTGCGGCGCGAGGGATGACAGTGTCCTTATCGAAACGCAGCTAAGACGAATCGTTGGAGCAAATCCCTCAGGTGCACCGAGGCTAGAAAAAGTTACAGCGGAATATTCCCGTGCTTCTTCGGCGGGTTCTTGTCACGTTTCGTGTCAAGCATCTCAAGGGCGTCGATCAGCTTCTTACGCGTCTCACGCGGACGGATCACTGCATCGATGTATCCGCGCTCGGCGGCGACATAGGGATTCGCGAAGCGCTCGCGAAATTCCTCGATCTTCTTGCTGCGCTCGCGTTCGAGAATCGCTGTGCGCTCGGCTTCGCTCTTGCCCATCTGCGCGGCGCGTTCGAGCTCGCGCTTGTACACAATGTTCACGGCTCCCTCTGGGCCCATGACCGCGATCTCCGCCGTGGGCCAGGCGTAGTTCACGTCGGTACGAATGTGCTTTGACGACATGACGCAATAAGCGCCGCCGTAGGCCTTGCGCGTGATCACCGTCATTTTGGGAACGGTCGCTTCAGCGAAGGCAAAGAGCAGCTTGGCTCCATGGCGAATGATGCCGCCATACTCCTGCTGCGTCCCCGGAAGAAATCCGGGAACATCTTCAAACGTGACCAGCGGAATGTTGAACGCATCACAAAAGCGTACGAAGCGTGCTCCTTTATCGGACGCATTAATGTCGAGCACGCCCGCCAGGAACGCCGGCTGATTCGCAACCACTCCGATTGGCCGGCCATTCAGGCGCGCAAATCCGACAATCAGGTTCTTCGCATAGAGCTCCTGCACTTCGAAGAAGTAGCCGTCGTCGACTACACGTGTGATCACATCCTTGATGTCATATGGTTGATTGGAAAGCGCAGGAACGATCGAGTCGAGTTCGGCATCGGCGCGATCGATAGGATCGGTCGTGGTACGCCGCGGAGGGTCGTCGAGGTTGTTCGACGGAATAAAGCTCATCACCTCGCGAATCATCGACAGGCACTCGGAATCGTCGTGCGCGAGAAAGTGCGCGACACCGGAAGTTTCGTTATGAGTTGCGCCGCCGCCGAGTTGCTCTTTCGTGACTTCTTCGTGCGTCACGGTCTTAATTACATCCGGACCGGTCACGAACATATATGACGTCTTATCGACCATGAAGATGAAATCAGTAATTGCAGGGGAGTAAACGGCACCTCCAGCACACGGACCCATGACTGCCGAGAGTTGCGGAATCACCCCGCTAGCCAGAGTGTTGCGTAGAAAGATGTCGGCGTATCCAGCCAGAGACATCACGCCTTCCTGAATGCGCGCGCCGCCGGAATCATTCAGTCCGATCACCGGCGCACCGACGCGCATCGCCATGTCCATGACCTTCACGATCTTGGCTGCGTTGGCTTCCGAAAGCGATCCTCCGAAAACGGTGAAGTCCTGAGCAAAGACAAAGACGAGCCGCCCCTCGATGCGGCCATAGCCAGTAACAAAACCGTCACCAAGGATCTTCTGCTGATCCATGCCAAAATCGCTGGCGCGATGGGTGACAAATCGATCGGTCTCCTCGAACGTACCCTCATCGAGAAGAAAGTTGATGCGCTCCCGCGCCGAGAGCTTCCCTTCCTTATGCTGCCGCTCGCGCCGCTCAGGCCCGCCGCCGCTTTCCGCAGCCGTGTCACGACGCTTCAGCTCTTCCAACTTTTGCTCAAGATTCATCGCAAGGATTATAGGAGGAGAAAGAAGATTCTCGGGCTAATCCGTGGTTTTTCAGACCCGCGCCCAGTGTCCGGCTTCAACTTCTTTCAAGGGCACATCGGGATATTGCCGTGCTTCGACCATCGCCAACGCTCGATCCCGGCGGCTGCGCAGGGTGGGAATCGCGTTGAGCAGTCCGCGAGTGTACTCATGCGCCGGGGCAGTGAAAATCTGCCGGGCAGTGCCGCTCTCCACCATCTGTCCGCGATACATGACCGCCACGCGATCGGAGACCTGCGACACCACGCCGAGATCGTGAGAGATGAAGAGCATGGAGAGCGAAAACTTCTCGCGCAACTGCGCCAGCAACTCGAGAATCTGCGCCTGCACCGTGACGTCGAGAGCCGTCGTGGGCTCGTCAGCTATCAGCAGTTGCGGACGATTCACGATTGCCATGGCGATCATCACGCGCTGCCTCTGTCCTCCGGAAAGCTGGTGCGGATAGTCGCGCGCGCGACTCGCAGGATCGGGAATGGCAACCTCGGTAAGCGCAGCCACAGCTCGATCGAACGCCTCTTTTCGGCTGATGCGCTCGTGAGCGAGAACGGCTTCGGCAACCTGGTCTCCCACGCGCATCAGCGGATTCAGCGCGGTCATCGGCTCCTGGAAGATCATCGCCATTGCTTTTCCGCGAAGGCTGCGCATCTTGTCTTCTGGAGCCGTCAACAGTTCTTCTCCAACAAAACGAATGCTGCCACTCACTCGAGCCTGCGGAACCAGCAGCCGCATGATGGCCAGGGACGTTACCGACTTCCCGCTGCCGGATTCGCCTACCAACCCAAGCGCCTCGCCGGACTCGATCAAGAAGCTCAAGTCACGCACGGCGGGGCTCGCGCCAAAACTAATGTCGAGGTGCTCTACGCTCAGCAAGGGCATATTTGCGGACTCGCATTCATAACACATTCACTGCGGTTTTCACCACGGAGACACGGAGCGAAAAAAAACAGGACATTCGAATTCGCTAACCTTCAACGCTGCAGGAATTGTTGTCGGCCAGTGCACAGGCGACTACGATCATCCTCTTCCTGTAACCTGTCCCCTGTTTCCTGTAACCTGCTTCTCCGGAGAAATCATGCTTCGCACACTTCTTCTCTGCTGTGCTCTTAGCGCCCTGCTGCTGGCCCAACCTGCACCGCAATCGACTTCCTCGACGCAGAAGCATCCATTCACGCTCGAGGACATGATGGCGCTGAAGCGCATCGGGGATCCGCAGGTATCGCCCGATGGACGCTGGGTCATCTTCTCCGCCGTGCACGTGAATCTGGAAGAAAACACGCGCAGGCCGCATCTGTGGATCGTGCCCGCTGCTGGCGGCGAATCACGGCAGCTCACGACCGGACAGGCGGGCGAGAACCGCGGGCGCTTTTCTCCGGACGGCAAGAGCATTCTCTACACCTCGGCAGCGGTGGCAGGCTCGCAAATCTGGGTCTCAGGATTCGATTCCCAATCCGGAACTCTCACCGGCGAGGCGCGCGAGCTTACTTCGCTTTCCACCGAGGCTGACGGCGCGCTCTGGGATCCAGACGGCAAGAACGTTCTTTTTGTCTCCGAGGTTTATCCCGATTGCAAAGACGACGCCTGCAACCGCAGCCGCGACGAAGCGCTGGCCAAGACGCCAGTGAAGGCCAAGATTTTCACGCACCTCTTCTACCGCCACTGGTCGAGCTACACGCGCTTCAAGCGCAGCCATCTGTTTCTGGTCCCCACCACGGGAGGCGCGCCGGTGGACATCACTCCCGGCAATCACGATGTTCCGCCCTTCAGCCTCGGCGGCCAGGACCTCTACACCATCTCTCCCGACGGCCAGGAGGTCGCCTTCACCAGCAACATCGATGAGGTCGAGGCCACCAGCACAAACAACGAAGTTTTCATAGTTCCCATTACGGGCGGAACACCGAAGAAGATCTCCAGCAGCCCGGGCAGCGATTCGACGCCGCTGTACTCGCCCGATGGTCGCTACATCGCGTATCGTTCGCAGGCCCGAGCGGGCTATGAAAGCGATCGCTTTCGCCTCTTTATCTACGATCGCAAGAGCGGAACGACCAGCGACCTCACTCGGAACTTCGATCGCTGGGTGGATGCCTTCGCCTGGGCTCCTGATTCGGCGTCGATATATTTCGTGAGCGAGGATCATGGGACGGCTCCGCTGTGGCGTGTAGCGCTAGGCGGAGGCGAGCCGCAGAGAATAATCGCCGGCTTCAATGATGAGCCCGCCGTCTCGCCGGGCGGCCGCACCATTTTCTTCAGCCGCATGTCGATTGCGGCTCCGAATGAAATCTACAAAGCTGCGATTCCCAGCTCAGGAATTTCCGAACCTCAGCAGCTTAGTCATGTGAATGATGGAGTGCTCTCGGCAGTCGAGATGACTCCGCTGGAGTCGTTTGAGTTCACGGGAGCGAACAAGACAAGAGTTCAGGGATTCCTACTCAAGCCTCCGGGATTCAATGCTGCCAGCAAATATCCGGTTAAGTTCCTCATCCACGGCGGCCCGCAGGGCGCATGGGGAGACGACTGGTCTTACCGCTGGAATCCCGAGCTGTTTGCAGCTAACGGATATGTCGTCGTGATGATCAACCCGCGCGGCTCAACCGGCTATGGGCAGAAGTTTATTGACGAGATCAACGGCGATTGGGGCGGCAAGCCGTATGTCGATCTCATGCGCGGCCTCGATTATGTTGAGAAGACGTATCCCTTCATCGACAAAGAACGCGAGTGCGCGCTCGGCGCTTCCTACGGCGGCTACATGATCAACTGGCTGCTCGGCCATACCAATCGCTTCAAGTGCCTGGTTTCACACGACGGCATGTTCAACGATGTTTCCGCTTTTGGGACGACAGAGGAGCTCTGGTTCAACATCTGGGAATTCAAAGGAACGCCCTGGACAAATCCCACCACCTATAAAAAGTGGTCACCAAATCTGTCGGCAACGAAGTTCAAGACGCCGACCCTGGTCGTACACGGACAACTCGATTACCGCCTCGATGTCTCAGAAGGATTTCAGCTCTTCACCACACTGCAACTATTGAAAGTTCCATCCAAGATGCTCTATTTCCCCGATGAAGGGCATTGGGTGCTTAAACCACAGAACAGCCGCCTTTGGTACAAGACGGTGAACGATTGGGTGGATCAGTGGGTAAAGCCGCATTGAAGCTAGAAGGGATAGCGATCATCTTCGCAGCCTGGCTGTGTTGTTTCAGAGGGGCCGGGGTGGCGCAGAATTCGCAATTGGTTGACCTTCCAAGTAATGCGGCAGTAAGCGCGATTGCAGAAAATTCCTTTCCTGCAGACCAGATCAATAGGGTCTATCGGGGCGTTCGACCGCAGTTGACGATTTTTCGTGTCACGGTCAGCGCTGCGTCAAAGGTCTTGGATATAAGCCCGCTCGATCAAGCCACAGACGACCACATCGTCGCGCTCGCCAGGAAGGTGAAGTTTGCCCAGGTGAGCCTTAACAGCCAGCGATTGCCATGGAATAGTCTCTTTGCGCTGTGCTTCCTCGACCATGCGAATGTCGTAGTTCCCTGTGTTCCGGCAGCCGCCGGTCGGACCGCGCCGGCCACCCGAATGCGCCTGCTCGGCAAAGCAAAAGACCTGTACCTGCTTCCGCAGCCAAAGGGATATCAGGTAAACACCGCTGGGATTGATTTCCCTTTCCCGAAGAGTCGTAGCGATAGTTAAGGCGTATTTCGGGTGAGGATTATCGTGAATCGATCTGGAGAAGCATCCAGCGTTAAAGTCGTTTCTGCTCATCCCGATATGGAACCCGCTATGTCTGAATCGGTAAAGAAGTGGAGTATCTACCTCTCCTCTGGAGTGGGACTTCTGTCGAAGTTGAAGTGGATTTCGAGATCAACTACACCTATTCGAATGGTTGAGAAGTTCGCGCCTACCATAAGCCAGGCGCTCCCTTAACCTGATCTGCACGTTTGCAGTCACATCAGCCGCGTAGCTCCACGCGGAAATCACGTGATAAATTCCCTTCTCTCGCTGCCGGCGTGAGATTCACTATGTGAAATACAAATTTGTAGTCTTGAAATCACGTTAGAAGCTTTGCTATAGAAATAACCCGGCTTTGAGCAGGGTTCTGCTGCCGCTGAGTTCAAGGCCGCAACAGCAGCACTACAAAGATTGCTTTCCAGGCTCGGAACGGAAATGACACGAGGGATTCCGAAAAGAAATCAGGAGAGAAGGTCCATGAAGCGCCTTATCTATTCGGCGACCGCCACGATTGCGGTCGTGTTGTTGAGCATCAGTTTCATTTCGGCACAGACCAGCAGCGGCGACATCTCAGGAAGAGTCGTCGATCCCAGCGGCGCAGCCATTCCCAATGCGCAAGTCACGCTGACGAATCAGCTCACGTTACAGAAGGTAACCACCAATAGCGACAAGTCCGGCAATTTCGTATTTGCTTCCATACAGCCGGGCACATTCTCAATTACGGCCACGGCTGCGGGGTTCAAGCAGTTTGATAAGCGTGATCTTCACCTCACCGCGTCAGAGCGTCTTTCGGCTGGAACGCTGCAGTTGGAGATCGGAGCAGCGACGCAGACCGTCACGGTTACGGCGGAAGGTACGCCGGTGCAGTCGCAGAGCGGAGAACGATCGGCGCTTCTCGACAGCAACGAACTTCAACACCTAAGTACTCCTGGGCGCGACGCCCTCGCTCTGGTGCGGCTCCTGCCAGGTGTTGTAAAGGACGGCGAAGGTGGGTCGCAGCTGGGAACATCCGGCGCGGGCGCCGTTTCCGGCACGCGTGAAGTGAGCAATTCCATCAGCCTCGACGGAGTAAACGGAAATCCGCGAGGCGGCGGAAACCGTTTTGATACTCCGCTGAACATGGAAGCGATCTCCGAGGTTAAGGTCCTGCTAAACAGCTATCAGGCGGAATACGGACAGAGCGGCGGAGCGATCGTCAATATCACTACGAAAACAGGCACGCGCAACTTTCATGGCGAAGCCTATTACTATGGCCGCAATGAGGCCTTCAACGCAAACGATACTTTCAACAATCACAACACCACGAACGGTGTTTGGGATCCGCTACCCAAATCGCAATACCGCTTCAACACTATCGGATACAACATCGGTGGTCCGGTGTACTGGCCGGGAAAGATCAATCCGGATAAAAACAAGCTGTTCTTTTTCTTTTCGCAGGAAATCTGGCCAACAAAGACTCCGGGCACGACTCGGTATTTCATGATGCCCACCGCCCTGGAGAAGCAGGGAGACTTTTCTCAGAGTGTCGATAAGCAGCGAGACAAAGTCACTCTCAATGACCCAAAGAATTGCGGAACCGGGAATCAGGCGTGTTTGCTCGATTCGACGCACGTGAATCCGGCGTTTATCAACCCTGATACTCAGGCGGTCCTGAAGCTGCTCCCCACCGGCAACCCAACTCCTCTCGGCGTCGCTCCCGGCGGAGGTCTTTATAACTTTATCGAGCGTGCCACCGTGGAAAAGCCGGTCAACCAGCAGGTACTCAGGCTTGACTACAACCTCACCGACAGCATGCACATGTTCTTCCGCGGAATGAACATGAGCAATGAAACCAGAGGACCAACAGACTCGCCGGGCCTGAATTCGGCGATGCAGTGGGGGGCGCCGTTTTTTTACAACACTCCGGCACGGAATGCAGCTTTCGGCATGACATGGACCGCGAGCCCAACGTTGGTGAACGAATTCACTGCAGGCTACGCCGACTGGAGAGAACGTTCCGGCTTTGTGAATCCTGCAGATTTAAAGAAGTACCAGCGCGGCAGCAGCACCGGAGTTAATCTCGGGCAATTTAATCCCACGCTCAATCCCCTCAACCTCATACCCAACATGACATTCGGTGGTGGCAGTACGAGCGCTGGGAATTTTGGCATATCGAACGCTCCGGAAATCAACTTCTACACTCGCTTTCCATTCAACAACAACACAGGAAGTTGGGAGTATACCGACGGCCTCACGAAGGTCTGGAATAGGCATACAAGTAAGTTCGGTGTGTATTGGCAAAACGGACGATATGTACAACATCCCATCGGCGGTCAATTCAACGGAACATTCTCGTTCAACGTGACTCCGTCGAACGCCACTGACTCAGGCTACGCGTATGCCAATGCATTGCTAGGGAATTACAACAGCTATTCAGAGGCCAACCGGACTGTCTATGCGCCGAAGTGGAAGATTCTTGAGTGGTATCTACAGGACAACTGGAAAGTCAATTCCAGACTCACTCTCGATTATGGCCTCAGGTTCAGCTATGACTTCCCGTACACGCTTGATCCTGGCGCAGGAGTCTCGTTTGTTCCGAGCCGATATGATCCCTCTCAAGTACCAGCGCTTTACCAGCCAGTGAAATTTTCCAGCTTGACTACCTCTCAGCAGAAGGCGGCCTGCTCAGTGGGATTGAAGGGCACACCTTCGAGCTGCGCTCAAAATCCCGGCGATCCGAATGACGTAAAACCATCGGGAGCAATCGGCCAGTTTGTAACCCCGTTTGACTTCACTGGAAGTGTGTTGAACACGGATCCGAACTATCCGCACACTCTCCGCAACAGCAATGGTGTGTTGTATGCGCCGCGTCTTGGCATCGCTTTCGATCCCTTTGGTAAAGGCAAAACGGCGATTCGTGCCGGCGCAGGGGTCTTCTATAACTTGCGCGAGGACGGAGGAGTGGTAGGAGACTTTGCCACTCAGCCGCCGATCATACAAAGCACGAATGTGAGCCTCGGGAACATCGCCAGCTTCACTTCGAATTGCAATACGTTGCCCGCCGGCTGCGCAAATGTCTCTAATCTCTCCGCTCCGCAAAACACCTTGATGATGCCGATCAATCACAAGATCGCATCCACCATCAGTACTAATTTCGGAGTTCAGCACGACTTTGGCTTCGGGACCCTTCTCGATATTTCTTACGTCGGAACCTTCGGCAGACATCTTGAGGTCACGCCGAATATCAATGAAGTTCCTTATCTTTCCCAATTCCAGCCGCAAAATTTTGATCCGACAAAATCGACGGTCAAGTCTTTCGGCGGAATCGTGCAGCAGCCCGCGAAAAGCGATAACTTCTTCCGCCCCATTCCTGGATACGGCACCATTGCATTGCGGGAGTACACAGGAACATCAAATTACAACTCGCTGCAGACGACTCTGAATCGCAAGTTCAGCAGAAATCTGGAGTTTGGAGTTTCCTATACTTGGTCAAAGACGATGTCGTTTTCTGACACGACGTCGACCGGCACGGCCGAAGCAATCGCCACCTACCAAGACCCACGTTTCTGGAACTATGGTCTGGCGAATATCGACCGCAACCAGAACCTGACCATTCACTGGGTCTACAGCTTGCCCAAGCTGAGCAATCTGTGGAACAACGGCTTCATTAGAACGATTGCCGACAATTGGGAGTGGTCGGGCATTTCTGAATTTGTCAGCGGCCCGCCTGAATCGGTCTCGCTCAGTGTGAGCAACCTCAATTTCACCGGTGGCGGGGATGGCACACGTATTCTGCTCTTCGGAAATCCGTATGCACCGTCAGATCAGCACCACACGGACTTCCAATACCTGAATACGAGCGTTTTTGCTTTGCCTCCGGTCGCGAGCACTTCGCCTGGAGTGATCAATCCTGCTGCGATTCCCAGCCCCAGCATGCCTGGAATCACGCGCGCGGTGACCTACCGCGGTCCTGGCACGAACAATTTCGACATGACTCTGGCAAAGAATTTTCACATCACAGAACATGTCGGCTTCCAACTTCGCTGCGAAGCTTACAACGTCTTCAATCACGTAAGTTTCGACGCAATGCAGAATACCGCCACGTACAGCAACTCCACCGGACAGTTGACGAGCACGAGCAACTTTGGAGCCCTAACCAGTGAACGCATGCCGCGTACGCTGCAGCTTGTTGGGAAAATCAGCTTCTGAGCGCGGGCCGCCTCTGCCAATTACGTGGACGATTGGTAGAGGCGATTCCTTACGCACATCCTCTTGCGCAGGATCGCCAGATGGCGAGCTGTGCGAATCGCGACGTTCGATGCCTTCTTTTGGGACGCGGCCGCAACACACGCGGCTGCACCCAGCGCCTGCCGGCGCCGGTTCTGTATCTCCTCCTGACTTGAATAGCGGGCGCCTTCATTGCTCCTCTTCTTCCCCTATGCCACAATCTGGCTTATGCGTCGTGGCAGTTTTTCTTTCCTTGCTCCCCTCCTTTTCCTGGCCGCTCTCAACGCTCAAGTTGCTCCTGGGGCTCCCGGCCAGATGGCGCACTGGACCAACGGGAACAAGCAAGGAGTTGGCACTTCCAATTCCCTGGCTTCTCACATTTGGTTCACTTTGGGAAATGATGGCGCGCTCAATGAGGTTTATTACCCTACCGTGGACAAGGCCAACACGCGTCTGCTTGAGTTCGTTGTGACCGATGGCAAGAGTTGGGTAGAACGAGAGTCGGAGGACACGACGCACCAAATAGAGGTGCCGGATACGGAGGTGCTGAGCTTCCGGCAGGTGAATACTTCGAAGACTGGCCGCTATCGGATTACGAAGACGTATATCGCCGATCCCGAGCGTGACACGCTCCTGATTCAAATCAGATTTCAGCGGCTCAAATCGGGACCGGTACAGCTCTACGTCTACTACGATCCCTCGATCAACAACAGCGGCATGCATGACACCGGCTACAGCGTCGATGACGTGCTGGTCGCGTCTGACAACGGCGTTGCTTCCGCGCTCGCGAGCAGCCTGCCTTTTGTGAAGACGACCAGCGGCTATTTCGGAACCAGCGACGGATTCACGGAACTCAAGAAAGACTTCGCGCTGAAAAATACCTTCGCGCGTGCCCAGGATGGGAATGTCGTGCAAGTGGCGGAGCTCCCGCAGACTGCGACAAAGGACGTGAATTTCACAATTGCGCTCGCTTTCGGCTCCGAGGGGGAAGTTGCGATCGATGCTGCGCGCAAATCACTGCAGAAAGGCTACGAGCACGCGTACACCGAATACGCGAAGGGCTGGCGTGACTGGATCGAAACGCTGAAGCAGGTTGATGCGAAGTATCGCGATCAATATCAGATCGCGGCCATGGTAATGAAGGCGCATGAAGACAAGACCTACCGCGGAGCGGGCGCTGCCTCGTTGACGATTCCCTGGGGCGACGAAACCGACGCCGACCAGCCTTCCGTCGGCGGGTATCACCTCGTGTGGGCACGCGATTTGTACGAAGTTGCCACTGCGTTTTATGCGATGGGGGATAAAGAAGCTGCCGATCGCGCGTTGAACTATTTGTTGAACGTGCAGCAAAAGCCGGACGGCTCGTTTCCGCAGAACTCCTGGCTCGATGGGCGTCCGTTCTGGGGCTCGCTGCAGATGGACGAAGTTTCTTATCCATTGATCCTTGCCTGGCAGCTTGGGCGCACCGACTCCCAGACCTACGACAAGCACGTAAAGCCGGCGGCCAATTTCATCGCGAAGAATGGTCCGGCATCGCCGCAGGAGAGGTGGGAAGAACAATCGGGATATTCGCCCTCCACCATCGCCGCCGAGATCGCGGGCCTGATTTGTGCAGCGAAGATCGCGCAGATGAATCACGATGACGCGTCGCGCACTGCCTGGCTGAGCCTGGCCGATGACTGGTCGAACAAACTGGAAGGATGGACGGTTACGACGAACGGCAAATACGCCGATCGCTACTACCTTCGCTTGACGCAGCACGGCCAGCCCAATGCCGGCGAAACGATCAACATCGCCAACAAAGGCGGCACCTGGGATGAGCGCGAGATCGTCGATGCCGGGTTCCTCGAGCTAGTCCGGCTGGGGATTCGTCCAGCAGCCGATCCGCTGATCGAGAAATCGCTGGGCGTGGTGGATACCGTGATCAAGGTCGATACGCCGAATGGTCCAGTCTGGTACCGGTACAACCACGACGGCTACGGCGAGCAGGTGGACGGGCATGGATACAACGAAGTCGGCGTCGGGAGATTGTGGGTGTTGTTGGTGGGCGAGCGCGGCGAGTATGCCGTCGCCTCCGGGCAGGATCCTACGCCTTACCTCGATGCCATGCAGAAGATGGCCAATCCCGGCCACATGCTCGGGGAACAGGTTTGGGACCGAAAAGACTCGCCCGATCCCAGCCGTTTCCAGTTCGGGGAAGGGACTGGATCGGCTACGCCGCTGAATTGGACCTGCGCGCAGTTCGTCCGGCTGGCTGTCGCGGCCGAGGAGAAAAAGCTCCCCGAGACTCCGGCCGTAGTAGTCGAACACTTCCAGCAGCTGCGGAAGGCGAGTCTGAGCAATTCCGGCCAATCGAATACGGCAACCGCAGTCACGCGCTGAATCGTCGATAACACGTTAGCGGCAACTGTGTGTCTCTCACGTTATCGGGCGCAACTGTGGCCGAACTACAGGGTGATTTTCGCTTGTTTTTCGCTCTATGTGTGTGATAGCACGGAAATATGCTAGTTGGCAGACGGAGCGCAATTCTAAAATCGCGGACGCAATAAACCGCAGAGGTGAACCCGAAGCCAGAGGTCTTCGATTCGGGGCCTCGGCTGAAAACGAGGCAATGCGGAAGGTGGTTTTGCAAGTGGGCGGATTGCTGTTCGTACGCTGAAATCAGAGTTAGCTTTCATGTTTGCTGAGCAGATCGCCGCGAAAGCATCGGCATTCAGTGACATTCGGTGATTGACGGAAATACGCTGTTCTTACGGTGTTTTACGCTGTTATTTTTGCGAAATTTGCGAAAAATGGGCAGAGAACAGCAAGCTCTTAAAACGTACGCTGTTCTTTAGGCTGTTGTCAGCGAAAACTTCTTATTCAAGGGCAGGCTGCGCAACGAATCCGAACTGCGATCCTGCTTTCCTACACATTGGTAACCTGCCAGGCTGCTGATTCCATTGAATTTCAACAGTTGCTGCTGTAAGTTGCGGGTCGGGACTCCTCTTTTTGAGCAGAAGACCGCTCGAAACCCACGAATTTTCAGCGAGTTGCATCAGGCTGGAAGCGCCGCCCAGGTCGGCGCATTCGTCCGTCAACACAAACGTATGGTGCCTACGGTAGAGAAGATCGGACGTTACGAAATCGTGAGTGAGTTGGGTCGCGGCGCGATGGGGCTTGTATACCGGGCGGTGGACCCTAACATCGGCCGCACGGTCGCGCTTAAGACCATGCGCGTCGACGTGCATGGCATGGAGCACGAAGAGATGTTGCGCCGCTTCAAGAACGAAGCTCGCGCGGCTGGCCTGATGAATCATCCCAACATCGTCACCATCTACGACGCCGGCGAAGTGGATGGCCTCTTCTATATCGCGATGGAGTACCTCGAAGGAGAGACGGTCCAGTCGCTGATGATGGAAAAACGTGTTCTGCCGGCTGAGCAGATCGTCGAGATCGGCGTTCAAGTATGCGCCGGACTCGAGTATGCGCACCAGATGAAGGTCATCCACCGCGACATCAAGCCGGCGAACATCATGATCACGCGCCAGAACGTGGCAAAGATCATGGATTTTGGCATCTCCAAGGCCGCCGGCACGATGACCAACACCAGCCAGGTTCTGGGCACGCCGAATTACATGGCACCCGAGCAGGTGAAGGGACTTGACCTCGATGGTCGCGCCGATCTCTTCAGCTTCGGCGTGGTGCTGTACGAGATGGCGACGGGCGAGCGTCCGTTTGCCGGCCAGAACGTAACGACAATTATTTATAAGATCGTCAACGAAAATCCGGTTGCTCCTAGCGATAAGGAAGCGAGTGTCCATCCCGGCCTGAGCGCCGTGATTGCGCGCTGCCTGTCAAAGAATCCAACCGAGCGCTACACGAGCGCCGCCGACCTGGCGCGCGATCTTGCGAACTACCGCTCGATTGGGGCAGACGGCGAAGATACTTCCGTCATTCCTAATTCGGTACGCGCGCAGGCGACCCAGCCGGTTGGGCCTCCCACGGGAACGTGGAAATCGAGTGCTTCGTCGAACGGCAATGGAGCAGGACCGGCGAGCTCGGGAACACTTCGCCGACAAACAATTAAGCAAACCACTGGAATGATGAGGCGCGCAGGCGCGCGTCCCAGGCGTTTCCACGATAAGAATGCACTGGCTCTCACCGCGTTCGCAGTCGCCGTTGTCGTAGTCATGGCAGGTTTGTACCGCGTGAAACATCGCGCCCCTGCCACAACTCTGCCGGCGATGATTGCGCAACTGAGCGTGCCCGCATCGGTGCCGACAACGACGCCTATTCAGCCTGCAAAAACAACTCCCGAGCCT
>Ga0070741_10002146_pt1 | contig 54818 bp, 58 predicted proteins | sample Coa_R1_4_FD_66440 | JGI IMG/M metagenome (GOLD analysis project Ga0070741, IMG submission 66440) | Surface soil microbial communities from Centralia Pennsylvania, which are recovering from an underground coalmine fire - Coalmine... | ecosystem: Environmental > Terrestrial > Soil > Unclassified ... | reverse complement strand
TCGACGGAGGGGGTTTCACGTGGCCGGAAGTGGACGGGCCCGGCGATTCCGCCAGGCACGGCAGCTCAAGCAGGGCAGCCATGAGCAGGTCTGTCGCGCCTGCGAGGCCAATCTGACCCTGGGCGAGCCCCACGGCGCCGGCTGCGAATACGCCGAAGAAGACCCCTGGGCCGTCGACGACGACGAGGACGACGAGGGCGACGAGGACGAGGCCTGGTAGGCCCACTCGGGGGGCCTACCAGCCCCCCGACGGCCCCCCGAGGGCATGGCGGCGCCTTGGGCGCCCGTCCGGTCAGGTCTCCCGAGGGTCGGCCAGGTCCGGGTCGATGTCGTAGCGGCGGATCGCCTCGGCGACCGTCTCCCCCTTCACGTCGCCCAGCTGGGCCAGCCCCGACAGCGCCGCCACCACGATGTGGGCGGCGTCGGTCTCGAAGTGCCGGCGCAGGGCCGCCCGGGTGTCGGAGTGCCCGTACCCGTCCGTCCCCAGGGGGATGAACGGGCCCGGCACCCACCGGGCCACCTGGTCGGGGACGGCCTTCATGTAGTCGGTGACGGCCACGGTCGGGCCGCTGCTGCCGTTGGCCCCGAGGACGTGGCTGACGTAGGGCACCCGGGGCACCTCGGTCGGGTGGAGGCGGTTCCAGCGCTCGACCGACAGGGCGTTCTCCCGGAGGGTCTTGTAGCTGGTGGCGCTCCAGATCTCGGCCGCCGTGTCGTGGTGCTCGGCCAGCAGGGCCTGGGCCTCGAGGGCGGCGATCATGGCCGTGCCGCTGGCCAGGATCCGGACCCGGTTGGTCAGGCCGCCGTCGGGCGCGGGCCGGTAGCGGTACAGGCCCCGGAGGATCCCGTCCTTGGCGCCGTCGGGCATGGCCGGCATGTTGATCGTCTCGTTGTAGAGGGTGATGTAGTAGAAGCAGTCCTCGGGCTTCTCGCCGTACATGCGCTTGATGCCGTCCTCGATGATGACGGCCAGCTCGTAGGCGAAGGCGGGGTCGTAGACCCGGCAGTTGGGCACGGTCGAGGCCAGGACCGGCGAGTGGCCGTCGTCGTGCTGGAGCCCCTCGCCCTGGAGGGTCGTCCGGCCGGCGGTGGCGCCGAGCAGGAAGCCCCGGCCCCGGGCGTCGCCGAAGGCCCAGATCAGGTCGCCCACCCGCTGGAAGCCGAACATCGAGTAGAAGATGAAGAAGGGGATCATCGGCTCGCCCCATGTGGCGTAGGCCGTCCCGGCGGCGGTGAAGCTGGCCATCGAGCCGGCCTCGGTGATGCCCTCCTCCAGGATCTGCCCTTCGCGCCCCTCCCGGTAGGACAGCACGAGGTTGGCGTCGACCGGCTCGTACTTCTGGCCGAACGGGGCGTAGATCTTGGACGTGGAGAACAGGGCGTCGAGCCCGAAGGTCCGCCCCTCGTCGGGGATGATCGGCACGACCCGCTTGCCGATCTGGCGGTCCTTCATCAGGTTCCGCATGAGCCGGGTGAAGGCCGACGTCGTCGAGGCCTTCACCTTCTCGCCCGTCCCCGACAGCAGATCGGAGAACGGGTCGCCGGCCAGCGGCGGGAGCGACACCTTCCGGGTAACCCGCTCGGGGATCGCCCCGTCGAGGGTCCGGCGCCGGGCCCGCATGTACTCGAGCTCCTCCGACTTCGGGCCGGGGTGGTAGTAGGGCGGGTCGCCCTCCTCCAGGACCTTGTCGGGGATGTCGAGGACCAGCCGGTCGCGGAACGTCTTCAGCTCCGCCTCGGTCATCTTCTTGATCTGGTGGGTGGCGTTGCGGGCCTCGAATTCGGGGCCCAGCGTCCAGCCCTTGACCGTGTGGGCCAGGATCACCGTCGGGCTGCCCTCGTGCTCGACGGCCGCCTTGTAGGCGGCGTAGAGCTTGCGGTAGTCGTGGCCGCCCCGGGGGAGCTTGCGGAGGTCGTCGTCGGACAGGTGCTCGACGAGCTTGCGGAGCCGGGGGTCGGGGCCGAAGAAGTGCTCCCGGATGTAGGCGCCGGACTCCACCACGTACTTCTGGAACTGGCCGTCGTTGGTCGTGTTCATCTGGTTGACGAGCACGCCGTCGACGTCGCGCTGGAGCAGGTCGTCCCACTCCCGGCCCCAGACGACCTTGATGACGTTCCAGCCGCCGCCCCGGTAGGTGGCCTCGAGTTCCTGGATGATCTTCCCATTGCCGCGGACCGGCCCGTCGAGCCGCTGGAGGTTGCAGTTCACCACGAAGATCAGGTTGTCGAGCTGCTCGGTGGCGGCGAGGTGCAGGGCGGCCATCGACTCCGGCTCGTCCATCTCGCCGTCGCCGACGAAGCACCACACCTTGGCCTTGGAGGTGTCGGCGATCTGGCGGTGGAGCAGGTAGCGGTTGAACCGGGCCTGGTACACGGCGTTGAGCGGGCCGATGCCCATCGACACCGTCGGGAACTCCCAGAAGTCGGGCATCCGCCGGGGATGGGGATAGCTCGGCAGCCCGCCCCCGCCCACCTCGCGGCGGAACCGGTCGAGCTGCTCCTCGGTGATACGGCCCTCCAGGTAGGCCCGGGAATAGATGCCGGGAGCGGCGTGGCCCTGGAAGAAGATCTGGTCGCCGTAGCCGCCGTCGCCCTTGCCGTGGAAGAAGTGGTTGAACCCCACCTCGTACAGCGACGCCGACGAGGCGTAGGTCGACAGGTGGCCGCCCAGACCGTCGTAGCGGCGGTTGGCCCGGGTGACCATGGCCATGGCGTTCCAGCGGATGAACGCCCGGATGCGGCGCTCCATGTACTCGTCGCCGGGGAACCACGGTTCCTCTTCCGGCGGGATCGTGTTGATGTAGTCGGACGACACCATGGCCGGCACGCCGACCTGCAGCTCGCGGGCCCGGGCCATGAGGCGGGCCAGCAGGAACCGGGCGCGGGGGCGCCCGCGCTGGTCGACCACCGAGTCGAGGGAGTCGACCCATTCGCGCGTCTCGGCGGGATCGATGTCGGGGAGCTGGTGCGAATACCCGTCGATGATCATGGTTCCAGACTACGGCGGCCTGGAAGGGTGCGCGGCGGCGGACGGGCCCGCCGGTACGCTCGGCCGCCGTGCGGAGATTCGTCGTTGCGCTCACGGTGGCCCTGGCGGCCGCCGGCTGTGGCGGGAGCGGCCGGCCGGCCGCCACGCCGGTGACGAGCTCCTCGACGACGACCGCGCCCTTCCCGCTCACCGTGCCGGGCGACACCGCCGCCTCGACGACGGCCACCGCCGGCCCGTCCACCACGAAGACGACGGCCAGGCCGGCCGCCGCCTCCCCGACCACGGCCTCCACCGGGTCGACGGCCGGGACGGGCCCGGCCCCCGCCCCCCACGCCGCGGTGTTCGTCGCCGCCGCGCCGACCGACCCCGCCGCACTGGACCGCCTCGCCGATCAGCTGGCCGCCGACGAGACGGCGCTGCGGAACCCGGCCACGCCCGAGGCCGACGTGGCGGCGCTGGCCCGCCGCCAGCAGGCCGCCTACCGGGCGCTGTCGGCCCGGCCCGAGGTGATGCCCCGCGTCCTGGCCCGGCTGCCGGAGGCGCTGCGGGCCATCGCCCAGGCCAACGTGGACGCCGGCGCCGAACTGCGGGCGATGACGACGCCGAAGACCGATCTCCCCCCGTGGCGGATCATCCCGCCCCCGCCGCCCGAGGAGCTGCAGAGCGACTACCACCAGGCCGAGGAGGCCACGCACGTGCCGTGGGCCTACCTGGCCGCCGTCCACCTGGTGGAGACCCGCATGGGCCGCATCCGGGGGACGAGCACGGCCGGCGCCCAGGGGCCGATGCAGTTCCTGCCCAGCACGTGGGCCCGCTGGGGCGGGGGCGGTGACATCAACAACCCCCACGACGCCATCATGGCCGCCGGGCGCTACCTGGCCGCCTCCGGCGCCCCTGGCGACCTGCACCGGGCGCTGTACGCCTACAACCACTCCGAGCACTACGTGAAGGCGGTCACGCTCTACGCCCAGCAGATCGAGGCCGATCCGAGGATCTACCTCGCCTACCACGCCTGGCAGGTGTACTACATCACGCCCCGCGGCGACCTGTGGCTGGAGGAGGGTTACGGCACCTAGTCGATCTGCTTATCGAGCGATTTCTTCGCTGAAGATCACGGCGGCGGGGATGGCCCACCAGCCGGCGCCGCCGGGACCGGCCACCGGTCGGACCCGGCCGGTGGAGATCCATTCGGTCACCGCCGAGATGGGCTCCAGGCACCAGCGGCCGGTGCGCTCGTCGGTGATGAACAGCACCACCGGGTGGAGGAGATCCCACCAGCACAACGCTTCGTAGGCCTCGGGGTCGATCCGGACGTGGCCGTCGTCGCGCACGCTGCGGACGTCGATGAAGGTCTCGGCGGTCAGGTAGGCGGGGCTGTGACGCAGTCTGGCCGGGAGGTTGGCCAGCCGGAACGGGGCCCGTTCCACGGCGAAGCGGACGTACCACTGGGGCCACACGGACTCGAACCGGCGGGCGGCAGCTTCGATCTCCGGCGGGGCGGTGGGGGCGCCCTCGATGGTCAAGGTCACGCAGCCTCCTGGGGGGTGGCGACTGGGGGATTCTTCCTTTTGTCGGCCCTTCGTATTGGGAACGTTCGTCCCTTTTCGGTATGACGCCGCCGCCCCCGGGAATCACGACGGGGCACGATCCCGGCAACCGTGCCGCCTCCGGGCGCAAGGGGTGAGGAACCGGCGGCTCCAATGCCGAAATCAAGGAGCACACGACGCGAGCAGAAGGGAGCACGGACGGTGCGGCTGGCCCGGGCGCTGACCACGCTGACGGTGCTCGGCGTCGTCGTGACCCCCCGCCCCGCCCTGGCCGACGACGGCGTGCCGGCCGGGTTCCGGGTCGAGCGGCGCAGCACCGTGACCACCGGCGTCGAGCAGTTCGAGCTGGTGCGGGACAAGCCGCCGCTCACCGTCCACGTCGCCCGGATCGCCCCCGACGCGCCGGTGTCGCTGCGGGCCGTGCTGTCCAACGACGAAGTCGGCGGCCCGGCCCCCAACGGCGAACGGACCAGCAGCATGTGCGCCCGGGTCCACTGCCTCGTGGCCGTCAACGGCGACTTCGCCGGCGGCGACGGTGCCCCCCTCGGCGGGCTCCTGAGCGGCGGCGAGCTGCTCCGCAGCCCGGGGCCGTCGGAGTTGCAGCTGTCGGTGGGGACCGACGGGCGCCTGGCGGCCGGCGACCTGACCTGGTCGGGGACGGTGGTGCCGACCGACCTCGAGCCGCTGACGCTGACCGGCGTCAACGCCGCTCCGGCCCCGACCGTGGCCGACACCCTCACGCTCTACACGCCGGCCTACGGCCCGGCGACGCCGGTGCCCGCCGGGCCGGTCACGTTCCTGTCGCTGCGCAACGTCGAACCGGCCGGGCCGGTCCTGGTCGGCCACACCACGATGGTGGAGATCACCGGCCTCGACGAGGCCATCGCCGGCAGCGCCGCCGAGCCGGTGCCGGCCGGCGGCGCCGTCCTCGCCGGGCGGGGGGCGGGCGCCGCTGCGCTGCGCTCGCTGTGGAGCCGGGTGCAGGCCGGCGGCGTCAGCAGCCGGGCCCTCCTGCGGCTCGACACCGCCGCCGGCGTGGCCGAGAGCCTGGGCGGCAGCCCGATGCTGATCAAGGACGGCGCCCGCTGGTTCGCCGACGCCGCCAACGAATTCACCCGGGGCCGGCAGCCCCGCACCCTCGTCGGCTGGAACCCGGCCGGCCAGAAGTGGCTCGTCACCGTCGACGGCCGCCAGCCCGACCGCAGCGTGGGCATGACGCTGGCCGAGGCCGCCGACCTGCTGCTGTCGCTCGGCGCCACCGACGGCATCAACCTCGACGGCGGCGGGTCGACGACGTTCGTGGCCGACGGCGCGGTGGTCAACACGCCGAGCGACGTCGCCGTCAAGCGGGACGGCGGCGAGGCCGTCCAGCACCTGGCCGCTCCCGGCCAGGAGGTGATCGGCCACGTCGAACGGCCGGTGACCAGCGCCCTGGCGGTCGTGCCGAGCAACGAGGTGTCCGTCCCGTCGATGCCGCCCGCCCTGACCGGCGCCTCGTCGGGCTTGTCGCAGGCCCTGTCGCTGGCCGGCTCGTCGACCGATCCCGGCTCGGTGCCGGCCGGCGACGTTCCGGCGCTGGCCGTCGCCCCCGAGGCCGGCTTCGGGCCCGCCCTGCGCCTGGCCGCCGTCGTGGTCGACGGCCTCGTGGCCGCCGCCCTGGCGGGCCTGGCGCTCCGGCGCCGGCACCGGCGTCCCCGTCGAGCGGCCCTCACCGCCTGAACCCGTCCGCACCGAAACGCCGTCCGCCCGAGGGAGGAGCAGCCCCATGACCCGTGACCAGCTCGAGGCCCGTCTCCGGGCCACGGAGATCGCCGTCGACTGCCTGCTGGCCGAGATCGACGAGCTGCGCCACCGGCTCGACGCCCACGCCCGAATCTGCCCGAACCAGGAGATAGCTCTCGACTGATCGTCACCGGATCGTCATGGGACGCCGGGCACGGCGTTCCCATACCGAGCAAGCAGCACCCACGGAACAGCTGAACCCCCGGTCCCCTCCCTGCCGGGGGTTCAGCGCGTTCCGGACGTCGTGCGGCTAGGAGCGGGCCTTGAGGGCCTCGATGAGCTTCGGCATCACCTTGTGGACGTCGCCGACGATCCCGAGGTCGGCAATGGTGAAGATGGCCGCCTCCGGGTCCTTGTTGATGGCGATGATGTTGTCGGAGCCCTTCATGCCCACCATGTGCTGGGTGGCGCCGGAGATGCCGGCGGCGATGTACACCCTCGGCTTGACCGTCTTGCCGGTCTGGCCGACCTGGTGGGAGTAGGGGACCCAGCCGGCGTCGACGATGGCCCGCGACGCCCCGGCCGCCCCCTTGAGCAGCTTGGCCAGCTCCTCGACCATCTGGTAGTTGTCGGCTCCGCCGAGGCCGCGGCCGCCGGAGACCACGACGGCGGCGTCCTCCAGCTTGGGGCCGACCTGCTCGGCCTCGTGGACCTGGAGGATCTTGACCTCGCCGGCGTGGCCGGTGTCGACGGCCTTGACCGCCACCACCTGGGCCGGCCCGCCCCCGCCCGCTTCGGCGGTGAAGGACTTGGGCCGGAAGATCGCCAGGTGCGGCGGGCCGTCGCCCGTGAACACGGCGTCGACCAGCGTGTTGCCGCCGAAGATGGCCGTGCCGACCTTGACGCTGTCGCCGTCGGCCTCCCACGTCATCCCGTTGGACAGGACCGGCCGGTCGAGGCGGGCCGACAGCCGGCCGCAGACGTCGCGGCCGTCGTAGCTGGCGCCGAAGACGATCATGTCGGGCTGGTGCTCACCGATCAGCTCGGCCAGGGCGGCGGCGGCGGGCGCACCGAGGAGGCAGTCGCCGGTGTCGAGGGCGTAGACGGTGGCGGCCCCGTACTCGCCGAGCGGGCCGGCCATCCCCTCCGGGTCGGCGCCGGCGTAGAAGCACTCGACGGTGCCGGCCATCTCCCGGGCCTTGGTGAGGAGTTCGAGGGTCATCGACGTGGGCTTGCCGGGCGTGTCGACCTCGGCGAAGACCCACACCTTGTTGAGAGCCATGGTTTCTCTTCTCTCCCCTCGCCTCAGATGACCTTGAGCTGCTCGAGGAAGGCCACGATCTTCTCGTGGGCGTCGCCCTCGTCCTCGATCTTCTCGCCGGCCTGGCGCTCCTCGGCCTGGCGGACTTCGGTGATCTCCTGGCGGGCGCCGGCCCAGCCGACCTGGTTGGCGTCGAGGCCGAGGTCGGCGACCTTCAGCTCCTCGAGCGGCTTGTTCTTGGCCGCCATGATCCCCTTGAAGGACGGGTACCGCGGCTCGACGACCCCGGCCGTGACGCTGACGACGGCGGGGAGCGAGGCCTCGACCTCGTTGTAGCCCTTCTCGGTCTGGCGCTCGATCCTGATCTTCCCGTCGGCGATGTCGACCGCCCGGGCGAAGGTCAGCGACGGCCAGCCCAGCAGTTCGGCCACCTGGGCGGGAACCGTGCCGGTGTAGCCGTCGGTCGACTCGGTGGCGGTGAGCACGAGGTCGACGTCGCCCGCCCGCTTGATGGCGGCCGCCAGGACCTTGGCCGTGCCGAGGGCGTCGGAGCCGGCCAGGGCGTCGTCGGCCACGAGGATGGCCTTGGCCGCCCCCATGGCCAGCGCGCTGCGGATGCCCTGCACTCCGGCGGCCGGGACCATCGAGACGATGGTCACCTCGCCCCCGCCGGCCTTCTCGGCCAGCTGGAGGCCCATCTCGACGCCGAAGCTGTCGGACTCGTCCATGATGAGCTTGCCCTCGCGTTTGAGGGTTTTCGAGCCGGGGTCGAGCTGACCCGGCATGGCGGGATCGGGGATCTGCTTCACGCAGACGACGATGTTCATTGCTTGACTCCCGAAGGGTCGGGGACGGGGGTTTCGGTCAGGCCAGACGTGCCTGCTCCCCCCGTGGCGACGACGGCCGAGATTCTTGCCGCTGGGTTCCGGCGCCGTCGAAACCAGCCCGGCCTCTAGGGTCGAGGGTGATCGCCCATGCCCGACGAACCGGCGCAGCTGCGCCTCCTCGACGACCTGCCCGACCCGGCGGCGGTCCCGCCGCCCCGCCTGGCCGTGACCGGGCTCGTCAGCTATGCCCGCTGCCCCCGGCAGTGCTTCTGGGACGTGGTGGAGCGCCGGCCCCGGCCGCTGCGCCCGGCGGCCCGGATCGGCTCCCTGGTCCACGGCTGGATCGAGCGGGAGGCCGCCGGCCAGGGCTCGCTGCTGGAGTCGGAGGAGGAGCGGGATCCGTGGGTCGCCGAGCTGAAGGCGGCCTTCCTGGCCTCGCCGTGGGCCGGGCGCCGCCCGGTGGCGGTGGAGCGGCCGTTCGTGCTGTCGGCCGGGGCGACGACGGTGCGGGGGCGGGTCGACGCCGTCTACTACCTCGCCGGGGCGGCCGGTCGGGGCGGGCTGGAGATCGTGGACTTCAAGACCGGCCGCCGGCCCGCCCCCGACGACGCCGGCGCCGGGTTCCAGCTGGCGCTGTACGCCCTGGCCGCCGTCGACTGCTGGGGCCGTTCGCCGGACGGGCTGCGCACGACCGAGTGGTATGTGCGGGAGGGGGCCGGTGTGACCCGGGACTGGGACCCGCTGGCGGTCGACGAGGTGCGGGCCCGGCTCGACGACCTGCTGACCGGCGTCGCCGCCGGCCGGTTCGGGCCGGTGCCCGGTTCCTACTGCGCCCGCTGCGCGCACGTCACCGCCTGCCCCGAAGGGCAGGCTGCGGCGGGCTGACGCCCGCCTCCGCTCTCTTCCGGCGGCGGGCCCCTGCCCTCCGGGCATCCCACCGCGATGCCGTGGGGCCCCAACCCCACGGCTTGGCGGGCTGACGCCCGCCTCCGCTCTCTTCCGGCGGCGGGCCCCTGCCCTCCGGGCATCCCACCGCGACGCCGTGGGGCCCCAACCCCACGGCATCACAGCGGTCCGGCTCAGGCCTGGGGGGAGGTGGACGGTGCCGGGGTCCGGAGCTCGGTGCGGATCTTGACGGCCAGGTCGCGGGCCGCCTTCAGGTCGGTGCGGGCCACCCGGAGCTGCTGGCGGGCGGGGGTCAGCACGTCGTGGTTGGCGTTCCAGTCGGCCGGGGTGAGGCCGAGGACCGAGCCGGGGACGGTGCCGGCGGCGGCGGAGCCCGAGGCGATCTGGGCCTTCATGGCGTCGAGGTCGGCCTGGGCCTGGGTCACGTCCCGGCCGGCGGCCCGGGCCTTGTCGACCGCGGCGGCCAGCTTCTGGGCGATGCCGGTCAGCTTGGCGCCGGCGGCGGTGGCGGTGTCCGCCCCGACCACCAGCCGGGTGCGGGGCAGGACGAGGGCGAAGACCCGGTTGTCAGCGAAGATCGACCGGCAGTGGTCCCGCAGCGAGGCCAGGTCGGTGTCGGCCCTGATCTCGCCCTGGAGGCTCTGGAGCCGGGTGGTCGTGGCGTCGATGTCGGTCGTGAGGGCGGAACGGTCGGCGTCGGTGAGGAAGGGGTTGGCGGCGACGTCCGACCGGGCCGAGGCCAGCGCCGGCAGGCGGACGTCGATGGCCGCCAGGCACTTCGTCCGCAGGTCGTCGATCGTGAGGCGGGTGGAGCCGGACGGGGCGGCGGTGGCCGTGCTCGAGGTCGAGGTGGTCGACCGCAGGGGGCCGGCCCAGGCGGCGGCCGGGACGGCGATCACGAGGCCGGCACCGAGGGCGGCGGCGGCGAGGCGGGTACGGAGGGGGTTCATCGCAGGTCTCCTTCGGGAGTGGCGACGTCGCGGTCGGCGTCGGTGAGCTGTGTGTCGAGGTCGCCCAGGGCCCGGTCGACGGCGGCGAGGTCCTGGTCGGTGCCGTCGGCCGACGCGGTGCCGGCCGGGGCCGCCGGGAGGGCCGTCCGGGGGGCGCCGGCCGAGGCGGCCGGGGCGCCGGACGGGGCGGTGGCGGTGCCGCCGGGGCCGGGGGCCCCGGCCGGGTCGGCGGCGACGCCGGCGCCGGGGGCCGGGGCGGCTGCGGCCGGGGCCGGGCGGGCCGGGGCTCCGGAGCCGCAGCCGGCCAGGAGCAGGGCGGCGGCGGAGCCGGCGGCCACCGTGGCGAGCACGAGGCGGCCGGTCCGGGCCGGTCGGGTGGGGCGGGGGGTGTCGGTGCTGTTCACACCCTGATGATCGGGCGCGATTGTCAGGGAATCGTGAAGCGCCCGCGAGCGCCGGGTCAGGACCGCCCGGCGACGCGGCTTCGTTGTCACAGCCTGTCCGTAAGCTCCGCTGTGAGCACTTCCCCCGCTCGTGTCGTCCCAGCGTGGGAGGTCCTCCATGTGCCTGCCGGCCGGTCCGGCCCTCGCCTTCGATCCGCCCGGGCGCGTGCCCGTCGGCGGCGCCGCCGACGCCGTCGCCTGGGCCCGCACCATCGACGGCTTCGGCTTCTACGCCGAGATCTACGCCCTGTTCCTGGGCGGCGCCCCGCCGGGGAGCGGCCCCGACCGGCCGGCGCTGCGCCGGGCGGCGTGGCTCGGCCCGGCCGTGACCCTCGACGACTTCGTGGCCTGGCCCGACTTCTCCCTCGGGTACGCCCCGCCCGGCGGGGCGGAGGCGGTGATGCTCGTCGTCTGCCGCCCGGGCCAGGGCGTGGCGCCCACCGCCGGCGACCGCCGCCTCTTCGAGCGCCTGCGGCTGGCCCACGCCGCCCGGGGCGTGCCGCTGGCCGACGTCGTCCTCGTCGACGGGCGGAGGTGGCACTCGATGGCCTCCCCCTGACCTCCGAGGCGATACCGTCCGGCGGCGTGGGTGTCGACTGCGATCTGCTGGTGGTGGGGGGTGGCCCGGCCGGGGCCGCCGCCGCCATCCGCGCCGCCGCCGCCGGCCTGTCGGTCGTCGTGTGCGACAAGGCGTCGTTCCCCCGCGACAAGACGTGTGGCGACGGCCTCACCACCTCGGCGCTGCGGCTGCTGGAGCGCCTGGGGCTCGACCCGGCGGCGGTGCCCGGCTGGGAGCCGGTCACCGGCGTGGCCCTGCGCTCCCCCAGCGGCCGGGTCGTGGACCTCGCCTTCCCCGGCGACGGGCTCTTCGCCGCCGTGGCCCCCCGCCGGGCGCTCGACGCCGCCCTGCTGGAGGTGGCGGCCGGAACCGGCGCCGAAGTCCGCCAGGGGGCCGCCCTGCAGGCGCTGCAGGCCACGGCCGACGGCATCGAAGCCACGGTCGACGGCCGGCCGCTCCGGGCCCGGTACGTCATCGGAGCCGACGGGATGTACTCCACGGTGCGGCGCCTCACCGGGGTGACCGGGCCGCACCTCGGGGAGTGGCACGCCTTCCGCCAGTACTTCACCGGCGTGGCCGACCGGCGGCTGTGGGTCGTCTTCGAGCCCGACCTGCTCCCGGGCTACGCCTGGGTCTTCCCCGTCGGCGGCGGCCGGGCCAACGTCGGCTTCGGGCTCCCCCGCCGGCCCGGCCGGTCGGTGCAGCCGATGGCCGCCCAGTGGCGGGGGCTGCTGGAGCGGCCGGCGCTGCGCGACCTGCTGGGCGGGGCCGAGCCCGAGGGGAGCCACCGGGCCTGGCCGATTCCCGCCGACCTCGCCCGGGCGCCGCTCAGCCGGGGCCGGGTCCTCTTCGCCGGCGACGCCGCCGGGGCCACCGATCCGATGACCGGCGAGGGCATCGGCCAGGCGCTCCTGACCGGCGTGCTGGCCGCCGAGGCCGTCGCCGCCGCCGGCGCCGCCCCCGAGGCCGTGGGCCGCCACTACCGGGCGTCGGTGGCCCATCACCTCGCCCCCGACGTCCGCTTCGCCGCCGCCCTCGGCCGGATCCTGGCCTCCCCGGCCGGCGCCCGCCTGGCCGTGCGCACCGCCGGGCTCACGCCCTGGACCCGGCGCCACTTCGCCCGCTGGATGTTCGAGGACTACCCCCGGGCGCTCGTGCTGACGCCGTCGCGCTGGCGGCGGGGCGCCTTCACCGGGCCCGGCGCCTACCGGGCGGCGTGATGGCGCCGACCGCTCCCGGCCGGCGCCGCCCGGAGCGGCGCGCCGGCGGAGCCGGCTGATGCGGGCCCTCCACTTCGACGGTTCGAGGCTCGACTCCGTCGGCGCCCACCCCGAACCCGTCGCCGGCGACGGCGAGGCGATCGTCCGCGTCCGGCTGGCCGGCATCTGCTCCACCGACCTCCAGATCCTGGCCGGGTACATGGGCTTCACCGGCGTGCCGGGGCACGAGTTCGTCGGCGAGGTCGTCGAGGGGCCGGCCGGGCCGGCCGGCCGGCGGGTCGTCGGGGAGATCAACTACGCCTGCGGCCGGTGCCCGACCTGCGCCCGGGGCCTCGGCCGGCACTGCCCGAACCGGCGGGTGATGGGCATCCTCGGCGCCGACGGAGCCTTCGCCGAGTACCTGGCCGTCCCGGCGGTCAACCTCCATCCCGTTCCCGACGGTGTGACCGACGAGGAGGCCGTCTTCACCGAACCGCTGGCGGCGGCCTTCTCGATCCTCGAACAGGTCGAGGTCGGGCCGGGCCTGGCCGTGACGGTCCTCGGCGACGGCAAGCTCGGCCTCCTCTGCACCCAGGTGCTGGCCGCCACCGGGGCGGCCGTCACCCTCGTCGGCAAGCACGCCGCCAACCTGGATCTCGTTGCGCCGCGAGGGATCCGCCGCCTCCTCGTCGGCGACTGGACCCCGGCGGGCGACGCCGACTGCGTCGTCGAGGCGACGGGTTCGGCCGGCGGCCTGGAACTGGCGGTGGCCGCCGTCCGCCCCCGCGGCACGCTCGTCCTCAAGAGCACCGTGGCCGCGCCGCACTCGCTGTCGCTGGCGCCGCTCGTCGTCAACGAGATCACGGTCGTCGGCTCCCGCTGCGGCCTGTTCCCGCCCGCCCTGGCCGCGCTGGCCGGCCACTCCGTGGCGGTCACCCCGCTGATCGACGCCACCTACCCGCTGGCAGCCGGCGTCGACGCCGTCGCCCACGCCGCCCGCCCGGGCGTCCGCAAGGTGCTGCTGGCCAACGCCTGAGACCCGGCCCGCCGGGCCGGCGGCTACTGGGCGAACCAGGCCTGCATGCTCTGGGCGAACATCATGTCGCCGGAGAGCTTGAGCTTGCCGGTCATGAAGGCCTGCATGCCGTCGAGCTTGCCGGTGATGAAGCGGAGGAAGTCGGGCAGGGCCATGCCGAGCGTGACCCGGGCGGCTTCGGCCGACCCCGGGACGGCGGTGCAGGTGCCGTCGGCCACCTTCAGCTGGTACTGGTGCGTGCCGTCGGGGCTGGTGATGTCCCACCCCACGATGGCGCTCTGGTTGCCGGCCCGCTCGGGGCGGAAGGCGTCCTTGGCCATGTGGTCGAAGATCTGGCCGAGGACCTTCTCGGTGCCGAGCCCGGCCACGGCGGCGTTGATCTCGTCGTCGGACTTGCCTTCGATCATGGTGGCGAGCTCTTCCCGGCTCCCGATGTCGGCCATGGCGCGATCCTCCTCCTGGGGTGGTTACCGCGCGGTAGCTTAGCCGATCGGCGGCCGGTCGCCGGACATCACGGCCGAGGCGCGGCGGGCCGGCTCGAGCCGGTAGCCCCGCTTGGGGACGGTGGCCAGGTGCACGTCGATGGCCACCAGCCGCCCCCGCAGCCGCGACGTCAGCACCTCCAGCCGGCGGCGGGCGGCCGCCCCGGAGGAGAGGCCTTCGCCCCAGACCTCCCGCAGCAGCACGCTGGTCGGGCAGGTGAGGCCGGGCCGGCGGGCCAGGGAGGCCAGCAGGGCGAACTGCAGGTCGCTCAGCTCGACGGCGCCGCCCGGGCCGGTGACCGTGCGGCGCTGGTGGTCGAGCAGCAGCGGGTCCGCCCCGCCGAAGGTCCGCAGGGCCAGGGGCGCGGCGGCCAACGCCGCCGCCAGGGCCGGCATCCGGGGTTGGAGCGGGCAGACGCCGACGCCGACGCGCCGCGCCTCGAGGGCCTCGGCGGTCACCGGCCCGATGGCCGCCACCAGCACCCGGCCCCCTCCGGCACCGGCCAGGGCCTCTCGCACGGCCGCCTCGAGGCCGAGCTCGGCGGCCACCCGGAACATGCCCTCGACCGCCGGGACGCTGGTGAAGGCCACGGCGTCGAGTTCGCCGGCACACAGGGCCCGGACCAGCTCGGCGACCGGCAGGCGGCGGTCGGAGCCGGGCGGCGGCGTGGCCGCCGCCGGCACGATCCAGCGGTAGGGGGCGACGACGTGGGTGGTCAGCCCGGCCGACTCCAGCTCGGCCAGGGCGCCGGGCGAACCCCGCCCGTCGGTCACGACCGCCACCTCCTCGCCCGGGCCGGCGAGGTCGACGACGAGCCGGGCCAGGTCGGCCCCCCGTTCGGTGGGAGCGGTCAGCACCGTCCCGACGCCGTGCTTCCGGCAGGCGACCGTCGCCTTGGCCCCCCGGGCGGCGACCTTGGCCGCGGCCAGCAGGGCGAGGACGTCGGGCTGCGACGGGCCGGCCGCCGCCACCCACCGGTCGAGGCCTTCGGCGGTGGTGACGAGCACCCACGCCGGGCGGGCGGCGAGCACGGCCGCGGTCTGGCGGCCCAACGTGGCCGGCGCCGCCGGCATCGACTCGACGGTCGGCGCCCACGTCACCCGGGCCCCCTGCCGGGTCAGGGCGTCCACCAGCTCCCCGCCCCGCCGACCGGCGGTCACCCCGACCCGCAACCCCGTCATCGTCACGCCCTCCGACAGTAGGAAAAGCTTGTGAACAAAGGGATCGCGCCGCGTTTCGAGCTAACGACGGCGGTCTGACGGCTGGCTGAGCCACGACTCGTCGAGCCGGTCGGACAGCGCCACCACCTCACCCACGACCAGCAGGGCAGGGCCGGGGAGGCCGGCGGCGGCCACCGCTTCGGGGATTCGCCCGAGCGGCGCGGCCACGGTCCGCTGATCGGGCAGCGTCCCCCGCGACACCACCGCCGCCGGCGTGGCGGCATCCCGCCCGGCGGCCACGAGGCGCCCGACGATCTCGTCGAGGCGGGCCAGCCCCATGAGCACGACCAGCGTGTCGGTGGCCGTGGCGACGCGGTCCCAGTCGACGGCCCGCCCGTCGGCCCGGTGGCCGGTGACCACGGCCAGCGACGACCCGCCCCGCCGGTCGGTGGCCGGGATCCCCGCCGCCGCCAGGGCGGCCAACGCCGAACTGGGAGCGGGCACGACCTCGAAGGCCACGCCGGCGGCGGCCAGGGCGGCGGCCTCCTCGCCGCCCCGCCCGAACAGGAAGGGGTCGCCCCCCTTGAGGCGCACCACCCGCCGGCCCTGGCGGGCCAGGGAGACGAGCAGGGCGTTGATCCCTTCCTGCGGGACGGGATGGTGGCCCGGCTCCTTGCCGACGTCGACCGTGACCCGTCCGGCCAGCAGGTCGGGGTGGACGAGCCGGTCGTGGACGACGACCTCGGCGGCGTCGAGGGCGGCGCGCCCCCGCACGGTGATCAGGTCCGGGTCGCCCGGCCCGGCGCCGACGATCGACACGAAGCCCGGCGACGATCCCGCCTCGCCCCCAACCGGCGTTCTTCCGCCGCCATATCCGGGCGGATGAACGCCGGAACGGGCGGGGTCGGTCGGGCGGGCCGGCCCGCCCCGCAGCAGGCGGCGGGCGGCCTCCCAGTGGCCGGCCCCGAGCAGGCCGAGGACGTCCCGGTCGAGCGCCTGGCGCCACAGGCGGGCCCGTTCGGCGGTGTCGGCCGGGGCGGTGCCCTCGGCCCGGACCTCGGCCACGAGGTCGATCAGCGCGCCCAGCTCGTCGGGCAGCCCGGCGGCGAGGGCGTCACGGACGTGGCCGGCCACCGTCGGCGCCCGGCCGCCGGTCGACACCGCCACCACGAGGTCGCCGCGGCGGGTGACGGTCGGGCTGGCGAAGTGGCAGTGGGCGGTGTCCTGGTGGGCGTTGCACAACACGCCGGTCGCCTCCGCCTCGGCGAACACGGCGGCGTTGGTGGCCCCGTCGGCGGTGGTGAAGACGAGCCGGGCCCCGGCCAGGTCCCCGGGCCGGTAGGAGCGCCGGACCAGCTCGATCTCGCCCCGCCGGGCCAGCTCCACGAGGCCGGCGGCCGGCGCTTCGGCGATCACCACGACCGCCGCCCCGGCGTCGAGCAGCGCCCCCACCTTCGCTTCGGCGACCGCACCCCCGCCGACGACGACGCCGCGCCGCCCGGTCATCTCCAGCGCCAGGGGAAAGGCGAAGGGCACCGTTCAGCTCCCGGCCGGGCGGGGCCCGAGCTCGGCGGCCACGAGCCGGATCATGGCCGCCAGCCGGGGCGGGTCGGGCCACCGGGGACGCGTCACCCCTTCGGCCAGGGCGGCCTCGCCGCACACCGGGCCGATGCAGATCGGCACCACGGTGGCGTTGCAGGCCGCCCGGAGCTCGTCGGCCCGGCCCAGGTCGTCGGCGATGCGGAACAGGTGGTGGACCGCGGGCTGGCTGGTGAAGGTCACGGCGTCGAGCCCGCCGGCGCAGGCCGCCGCCACGAGGCGCCGGGCCGGCTCGGGGTCTTCGGGCAGCAGCCACCGGTAGACCGGCACCTCGACGAGCTCCCGGCAGCGGGCGGCCAGCGCCGCCGTCGAACGGTGCCCGGCCGGGTCGAACAGCTGCAGCGCGACGCGGGCCGAGCCGATGCCGGCCTGGCCGCTCAGGTAGCCCACGACCTCGTCCATCGTCTCCGACGGCGCCTCCCAGGCCACCGCCAGACCCTGGCGGCGCAAGGCGGAGTCGGCCTTGGCGCCCCGGGCCACGACCCGGGCCCCCGCCAGCGCCGCCCGCAACGGCGCACCGAGGTCCCAGCCGTCGGCGGCCTCGAACCACATGGTGATCCCCAGGCCGGTGCTGGCCACGAGGTAGTCGGGCGGCCGGTCGATCAGCGCCTCCGTCGCCCGGCGCAGCCCCTCGTCGCCGGACAGGTCGACGGTGCGGATCGTCGGGCCGTGGAGCACCTCGGCACCCTGCGTCTCCAGCCGGTCGGCCTGGGCCCGCCAGCGGCGGTCGGCGGTGATCCCCACCCGCCGGCCCGCCAGCCGCAACCCTTCGGTCATGCCCTTGTGTACCCCAGTCCGCCGAGGGTCTCGTCATCGAGCTCCGGCTCGACGACGGGGACGGGATCGGAGAACACCTCGACCGTGCCGCTGCGGCGCCGCACCCGGTAGACGTCGAGCCGCACGGCGGCGTCCTCGTAGCACACGCCCGTCCGCAGGTTGAACGTCTGCTTGTAGATCGGCGAGGCGACCTTGGGCTCGCCGCCCCGGTCGCCGACGAGCCCCCTCGACAGCACGTTGGCCGAGCTGAAGGGATCGAAGTTCGACACGGCGTGGAGGCTGCCGTCGGACAGGCGGAACACCGCCACCTGCCGGCCGTCGACGAGGGCGCCGACGCCGGTGTCGGGATAGATGGCGTCGTAGTCGCAGATCTCGACCCAGTCGCTCATCGCTCGCCGTTCTCCGGTCGCCGGGTGATCGTGACGGGGACGCCGGTCGGCGTGGCGAAGGGCCGTTCCTCGGGACGGGCGGGGCGCTTCTGGCCCCGCTCCAGGACGTAGAGCTGGTTGTCGTCGTAGGTGTCCCGGGCGTTGACGAACGTCTGGAACCGGGCCGCCCTGGCCGGATCCTCGATGGTCGCCTTCCATTCGCACCGGTACGTGTCGACGAAGCGCTGCATCTCGGCCTCGAGCTCCTCGCCGATGCCGAGGGCGTCGTCGACGATGACCGACTTCAGGTAGTCGATGCCGCCCTCGAGCTTGTTGAACCACGGCGCGGTGCGCTCGAGGCGGTCGGCGGTGCGGGTGTAGTACATGAGGAACCGGTCGAGGTACTTGATGACGTGCTCTTTGTCGATGTCCTCGGCGAGGAGCACGGCGTGCTGGGGCCGCATGCCGCCGTTGCCGCAGACGTAGACGTTCCAGCCGGTCTCGGTGGCGATGATGCCGAAGTCCTTGCCCTGGGCCTCGGCGCACTCCCGGGCACAGCCCGACACCGCCGACTTCAGCTTGTGGGGTGCCCGGAATCCCCGGTAGCGCAGCTCGATCTCGATGGCCAGCGACACCGAGTCGAGCTGGCCGAAGCGGCACCACGTGCTGCCCACGCAGGATTTCACCGTCCGGAGCGCCTTGCCGTAGGCGTGGCCACTCTCGAAGCCGGCGTCGATGAGGCGGCGCCAGATGTGGGGCAGCTGGTCGAGGCGGGCGCCGAACAGGTCGATGCGCTGGGCGCCGGTGATCTTGGAGTACAGGTTGAACTCCCGGGCCACCTCGCCGAGGGCGATCAGCTTCTCGGGGGAGATCTCGCCCCCCGGGACCCGGGGCACGATCGAGTAGCTCCCGTCCTTCTGCATGTTGGCCAGGAACCGGTCGTTGGTGTCCTGCAGCCCGGCGTGGGCCGGGTCGAGGACGTACTCGTTCCACAGCGAGGCCAGCATCGAGCCCACCGCCGGCCGGCAGATCTCGCAGCCCCGCCCCCGGCCCCAGCCGGAGATCAGCTCCTCGAACGTGCGGACCTGGCGCACCCGCACGATGTCGAAGAGCTGCTGGCGGGTGAAGGGGAAGTGCTCGCACAGGGAGCGGTCGACGGTGACGCCGGCCTTCTCCAGCTCGTGGTGGAGGATGGCGGTGCACAGCGGGACGCAGCTGCCGCAGCCGGTCCCGGCCTTGGTGGCCGCCTTGACCTGGCCGACGGTGGTGAGCCCGCCGTCGGCGATGGCCGAGCAGATCGAGCCCTTGGTGACGTTGTTGCAGTTGCAGATCGTCGAGCCGTCGCCGATGGCCGCCACGCCCAGCAGGGGCTTCCCGCTCCCCTTGCGGTCGGGCAGGATCAGATCGCTGGGGTGGAGCGGCAGGTCGGTGTTCGACGCCATCCACTGGTGCAGCGTTCCGTAGTCGGAGGCGTCGCCGACGAGGATCCCGCCGAGGAGCTTGGCCTTGTCGGGCGAGATGACGATCTTCTTGTAGACCCCGGCGATCGGGTCGTCGAACGTCAGCTCGTGGCAGCCCTCGGTGGCGCCCTGGGCATCGCCGAAGCTGGCCACGTCGACGCCGAGGAGTTTCAGCTTGGTCGACAGGTCGGCGCCGTCGAAGGTGGCGGCGCCTCCCGTCAGCCGGTCGGCCACCACCCGGGCCTGGGCATAGCCCGGGCTGACGAGGCCGTAGATCCGGCCCTGCACCGCCGCGCACTCGCCGATGGCGTAGATGTCGGGATCGGACGTGCGGCACGTCTCGTCGGTCAGGACGCCGCCCCGCTCGCCGAGGGCCAGGTCGGCGGCCCGGGCCAGCTCGTCCCGGGGCCGGATGCCGGCCGAGAACACCACCATGTCGGTGGGCAGTGCTTCGCCGCCGGCGAACGCCAGCCGCTCGACTCGGCCGCTGCCGGTGCTGCGCACGATCTCGGTGGTCGACGTCGAGGTGTGCACGGCGATGTCCATCGCCTCGATGGTGCGCCGCAGCGTCTCGCCGCCGCCCTCGTCGACCTGGAGGGCCATGAGGCGGGGGGCGAACTCCACGATGTGGGTGGCCAGGCCGAGGCCGAGGAGAGCCCCGGCCGCCTCGAGGCCGAGCAGCCCGCCGCCGATGACCACGCCCGTCCCGCAGTCGGCGGCGTAGGCCCGGATGGCATCAAGGTCCTCGATCGTGCGGTAGACGAAACAGCCCGGGCCGTCGTGGCCGGGGATGGGCGGCACGAACGGATAGGAGCCGGTGGCCAGCACCAGCGCGTCGTAGGCCTCCGTCCGGCCCGACGCCGTGGTGACCTTCCGGGCCGCCCGGTCGAGGCCGGTCACCGGGTCACCGGGCACGAACTCGACGGCCGGATGGTCGAGGACTTCGGGATCGGCGAGGCACAGGTCTTCGGCGCTGCGCCCGGCGAAGTACGTCGACAGGCTCACCCGGTCATAGGCCGCCCGGGGCTCTTCGCCGAAGGCGACGATGCGCCACGTGTCGGTGGCGCCGTTCTCCACCAGGCACTCGAGGAGCTTGTAGCCGACCATGCCCTGACCGACGACGACGAGAGTCTTGTCCGCAGCCATGATCAGCGACCGTAAGCGGACACCGTTTCTCCGGCGTTCGCGCTCTGTGTCCGGAGTGTGAACGGGATTTCACGCCTCCGCTCCCCCTCCCCGGAGCGCCGAGAGGACAAGTTCACGGGGTGGCAACATGGACGGAACGGCGCTTTCACCGCTCGGCCGTACCCTGCGCCGTATGCCGTTCCGCTACCCCGTCGCCCTCGAGCTGTCCGGTCGGCGGTGCGTCGTGACCGGCGGCGGCCGGGAGGCCGAAGGCAAAGCCCGGGCCCTGCTCGAGGCCGAGGCCGACGTCGTCGTCATCGCTCCTCGCATCAGCGACGGGCTGGCCGACCTGCTGCGCCGGGGCGAGCTGGCCCACGTCCCGCGCCGCTACCGCCGCGGCGACCTGGCCGGCGCCTTCCTGGTCATCGCCGCCGACTCCGACCGGGCGACGCGGGCGGCGGTGTTCGCCGAAGCGGAGGCGGAGCGCGTCCTGTGCAACGCCGTCGACGACGTCGAGCACTGCCACTTCGCCGTTCCGTCGATCGTGCGACGGGGCGAGCTGCTGCTGGCCATCTCCACCGGCGGCCGGGCCCCGGCCCTGGCCCGGCGGCTGCGGCGGCGCCTGTCCGACGAGCTGGGCTGGGAGTGGGAGGCGCTGGTCGACGTGCTCGGCGAGGTGCGGGCGGCCACCCTCCCCCACCGGCCCGCCGACTTCAGCGTCTGGGCGGCCCGGTGGCGGACGGTGCTCGACCGGGAGCAGGAGCTGCTCGACCTGCTGCGGGAGGGGCGGATCGACGAGGCGAAGGCCCGGGTCTACGCCGCCTTGAAGCCCGCCACGACGTCGGCCCACTGCTCGGGATCGCTGCGGTAGGGGGCGTAGAAGGAGATCCGGTCGACGAGGTCGCCGTAGCGGGCCAGCACCAGCCCGGGCAGCTCCTTCGGCGATCCCCGCACGGCGAACGTGTCGAGGATCTCGTCGGTGATGACGCCACCCATCTCCTTCCAGGCGCCCTGCTTGGACAGCCGGTTGAGCTCGTCCTGGATCTCGCCCCAGCCGTGGGCCTCGAGGACGGGCCGGTAGGCCGGCGTCGAGCCGTAGAAGGCGATCTGCTCCCGCACGGCGGCGTCGGCGGTGGCGAAGTCCTCGTCGGTCTGGCCGGTGACCAGGAACACCGGGAACGACAGCTCGACGTCGGCCCGGGTCCGGCCGGAGAGCGCCAGGCCCCGTTCCAGGGCCGGGATCGTCGTCTCCCGGAGGTACTTCTCGGTGGTGAAGCCGTGGACGAACATGCCGTCGCACACCTCGCCGACGACCTCGGTCATCCTCTCCCCCACCGCGGCCAGGAAGACGCGGGGGGCGCCGAAGCCGGTCGGGCCGGGGTTGAAGAACGGTGTCATCAGCGACAGGCGGTAGAAGTCGCCCTCGAACTTGAGCGGCTCTCCCTCCTCCCAGGTCCGCCACACGGCCCGGGTGGCCAGGATCAGCTCCCGCATCCGGGCGGCCGGCGAGGCGAACTGGGCGCTGAAGCGCTTCTCGATGTGGGCCTTGATCTGGGAGCCGAGCCCGAGGATGAAGCGGCCCTGCGAGAACCGCTGGAGGTCGTGGCCGATGTGGGCCAGGTGCGTCGGCGACCGGGGAAAGGCCACGGCGATGGCCGTGGCCAGGTCGAGGCGCTCGGTGTGCTCGGCGGCCAGCACCAGGGGGAAGAAGGGGTCGTGTTGCGTCTCGGCCGTGTAGAGGCCGTCGTAGCCCAGGCCTTCGATGTTCCTGGCCCGGGAGGGGATGTCGCCCAGGTCGGCCGCCATCAGCGTCGCGTCGATCTTCATCCGGTGATCTTTCTCGACGGTCCCTGTCGCTGTCACATCCCCTTGGTACCCTCCGGTCGAGATGAGCCTGCCGCTGCCCACCACGCTGTCGCCGAGCAAGATCTCGGCCTTCAAGCACTGCCCGCTCCAGTTCCGGTTCTCGGTCATCGACCGGCTGCCCGAGCCGCCGTCGCCGGCGGCCAGCAAGGGCACGCTCGTCCACCGGGCCCTGGAGCTGTTGATGCTGCGGCCCCCGGGCGAGCGCACCCCGGAGGTGGCCCTGGCGGGCCTCGACCGGGCCCGGGCCGAGCTGGCCGACCATCCCGAGTTCGCCGGCCTCGAGCTCGACGACGAGCAGCTCGACGCCTTCCACGCCGACGCCCGGGCCCTCGTGCTCCGGTACTTCGAGATCGAGGACCCGGCGGCCGTCCGCCCGATCGGCCTCGAGCTGCGGCTGAGCGTCACGCTCGGCACGCTGACGCTGCGGGGGATCATCGACCGGCTCGAGCTCGACGCCGACGGCGAGCTGGTCGTCACCGACTACAAGACGGGGGCCGTCCCGAGCGAGCGGGCCGAGCAGGACCGGCTCGGGGGCGTCCACTTCTACTCCCTGCTGTGCGAGCGGCTCCTCGGCCGCCGGCCGGTCCGGGTCCAGCTGGTCTACCTGTCCAAGCCCGAGGTGCTGTCCATCTGCCCCAGCGAGCAGTCGGTGACCGGCATGGAGCGGCGGGCGGTGGCCCTGTGGGCGGCGGTGGAGCGGGCCTGCGCCCGTGACGACTTCCGGCCCAACCGCAGCCGGCTGTGCGACTGGTGCAACTTCCAGACCTACTGCCCGGCGTGGGGCGGCGACCCGGAGCAGGCGGTCGCCCTCCGGCCCCAGCCGGTCCTGCTCCCCGCCTGAGGTTTCCGTGCGGTTCCGGAGGCTCCGGAGCCACCCGGTGGCGGCCCGCGTGCGGGCGGTCGACCGGGCGGTCGACGCCGCCGCCGGCCGGTTGCGCCACCCCGTCCTCGACGCCGTCTTCTACCCGCTGTCCAGCGCCGCCGACCACAGCCTGCTGTGGCTGGCGGCGGCCGGGGTCCGGGAGGCCACCGGGCGGGCCCGGCCGGGCACGGCCCTGCGGCTGGCGGCCGTCCTGGGTACCGAGTCGGCCGTCACCAACCTCGTCCTCAAGAGCCTCTTCGGCCGCATCCGCCCCGGGCTCGACCCGGGGGCGACCGGCCGGCTGCCCTACGGCCTGCGCCGGCCGGTGACCAGCGCCTTCCCGTCGGGGCACGCCACCGCCGGGTTCACCGCCGCCGTGTTCCTGTCCCGGGCCGACCCCGGCCCGCCGTGGTACCTGCTGGCCGGGCTGGTGGCCGGCAGCCGGGTCTACGTGCGGCTCCACCACGCCTCCGACGTGGTGGTCGGGGCCGCCGTGGGCGTGGCCTTCGGGCTGGCCGCCCGCCGGTTCGCGCCGCCGCCGGCCCCGGCCCCGGTTACCGGGGGGAATGCCGGGTAGATCGGACGCGGTTGTCCCCTTCGTCGTCAGCGCCGTCCGCCGGGAGGTTCCGTGGCTCGCCAGTTCGCCGTCACCTGGGATTACCGCTGCCCCTTCGCCCGCAACGCCCACGAGGCCCTCGTCAACGGGATCCGGGCCGGGCGGGACTGGGAGGTGCGGTTCTGGCCGTTCTCGCTCGACCAGGTTCACGTCGAGGAGGGCGAGACCCCGGTGTGGCAGCGCAGCCTCGACGAGCCCCAGGGCATGGGCGGGGTGCGGGCGCTGCTGTGGGGCATCGCCGTGCGCGACGCCTTTCCCGACCAGTTCCTCGACTTCCACCTGGCCGCCTTCCGGGCCCGCCATGACGAGGGCAAGAAGATCGCCGAGGAGGCCGTCCTGCGGGGCGTGGCCGAGAGCGTGGGCCTCGACCCCGACGCCGTGGCCGAGGAGGTCGCCTCCGGCCGGCCGCTCAAGGCCCTCGAGGCCGAGCACACCGAGGCCGTCGAGCGCTTCGCCGTGTTCGGCGTGCCGACGATCATCGACGGCGACGAGGCCGTCTTCGTCCGGATCATGGAACGGGGCAACGTCGACGACTGGGCCCAGGCCCTCGACCTGGTGGCCAGCACCCGCCTCAACGAGTTCAAGCGGACGAAGATCCCCCGCTGAGTCAGCCCTCGACCGCGTCCATCCATTCGTCGAAGCCGGGGTCGAGCCACCCTTCGTGGGTGCACTGGCTGCCCTCGTCGACCAGGTAGACGTGCAGGGTGGGGGCCTCGTCGGCCAGCTCGACCAGCTCCGGGGCCCGGGGATGGGGCGGGGCGGCGTCGAGGAGATCGACGAGGGCCACGGCGGCCAGGATCCGGCTGCGGCAGCCCGGGCAGGCCGAGACGGTGACGGCGTCGAGGTCGCCCACCAGGGCCAGAAACGACGTGGCCTCGTCGTCGTCGAGCGCGACCTCCGACAGTTCCCCGTCGAGAAAGGTCAGCCCGCCGGCGCGCGATTCGGGCTCGCCGTGCACAACCACGGCCGTACCGTAGTGCGGGACTGCCAGGATGGTGACCTGAACCTGTCGGCGGGGGGAATGACTTGGCCGTAATCGACGTGGCGGGCTACGTGGCCGATCTGAAGGACCACGCCGTCAACCACGGCTTCCACATCCACGACGAGCGCCACTTTCTCGAGACGTACTCCCTGCGCCAGAACTGGGAGGTCGACCTGCATCCCGAGGAGGGCTGCGGCGGGCCGGTCGACCTCCACCTCGCCCTGGAGATCGACCCCCGGACGCTGCTGTCGTTCGAGGACGCCGTGAACGGCCTCGACGAGGACGAGCCGCCCCCGGAGGGCTACGAGTTCCCGCTGACGTTCACCTGGGTCCTCCCGCCGCTGACCAACGGGCCCGACCTGCTGGTGCTGGCCACCGAGCTGGCCGGGGTGGGCGGGCGGGAGCTCCCCCTCGAGGTGTCGGCCATCGACTCCTTCCCCTCGGCCACCGACGCCCCCCAGCGCAGCCTGACGGTCGTCGCCCGCCAGGAGGTGTCGCTGGCGCAGATCCTGGAGGGCGAGGAGACCCTCTGCGAGGCGTTCGAGCGCTGCCTGGCCGTGAGCCGGTTCCTGCTCGACGCCGCCGAAGCCTGGCTGTGACCGGCGGTCCCCGGCCGGGCGCCTAGGCTCCCCGTCTCATGCGCGCCCTCGTGATCAAGGAAGGCGGCGGCCTCGTCGTCGAGGACCGGCCGGTGCCCGAGCCCGGCGACCACGACGTGCTCGTCCGGGTGGCCGGGGCGGGCATCAACCGGGCCGACCTGCTCCAGCGGGCCGGTCGCTACCCCGCCCCGCCCGGCGCCCCGCCCGACATCCCCGGCCTCGAGTTCTCCGGGGTGGTGGAGGCGGCCGGCCCGGCGGTGGCCGACCTCCGGCCCGGCGACCGGGTCATGGGCATCGTGGCCGGCGGCGGCCAGGCCGAGTACCTCGTCACCGCCGCCACCCACTGCGCCCGGGTGCCCGACGCCCTCGACCTCGTCGAGGCCGGCGGGGTCCCCGAGGCGTTCATCACCGCCCACGACGCCATGATCGTCCAGGGCGGGCTGATGGCCGGCCAGACCGTCCTCGTCCACGCCGTGGCCTCCGGGGTCGGCACGGCCGCCCTCCAGCTGGCCGAGTCGCTCGGCGCGGCCGTGGCCGGCACCAGCCGCACGCAGGACAAGCTCGACCGGGCCGCCAAGCTCGGCCTGGCCCACCCCGTCCTCGCCCCCTCGGGCTTCGACCCCGCCGCGCTGGCGGCCGAGATCACGGCCGCCGCCGGGCCGATCGATGTCACCGTCGACCTCGTCGGCGGTCCCTACCTGGGCGTCGACGTCGCCGCCGCCGCCGCCAAGGGCCGCATCGTGATCGTCGGCCTGATCGCCGGCGGACGGGCCGAGCTCGACATGGGCGCCCTGCTGGCCAAGCGCCTCGTGGTCCGGGGCACGGTGCTGCGCTCCCGCCCGTCCCCCGAGAAGGCCGACGCCACCCATCTCTTCGAGGGCCAGGTCGTGCCGCTCCTGGCCCGGGGGACGATCAAGCCGGTCATCGACGCCGTCGTCCCCCTGGCCGACGCCGAGCGGGCCTACGACCTGGTGGCCGCCGACGGGACCTTCGGGAAGGTGGTGCTCGACCTCCGGTGAAGGCCCGCCCCCTGGGGCCCGCCGACGTCGAGGCGGTCTGCGCGCTGGTCGACCGGGACCGGCTCCCGGGCCAGCCGCCCTGCTCGCCGGAGCGGGTCGCCGCCGTCCTGGCCGGGCGGTCGACCGCCGATCCCTGGTGGTGGCGCGAGCTGGCCACGATGCGGACGGTCGGGGTCGAGGGGCCCGACGGCTCGCTGGTGGCGGCCGGCGCCCTCGGCCGACGGGCGGGCGGCGAGCGGTACCTCCTCTGGCTCCACGCCGGCGAGGACCCCGCCCACGTCGAGGCGGCCCTGTGGCCCCTGCTGCGGGGCGTGCGGCGGGGCGATCCGATCTTCGCCTTCTGGGCCGCCACCGAGCTGTCGGTGGGGCTCGAGGGGCTGCCCCGCCGGCACCGCCCGGTCACCCACGAGGCCCTGCTGGCCCGGGGCTTCACCGGGGAGGACCGCTGGCTCTACCTCACGGCCCCGGCCGCCGGGGGCCCCGCCCCCGAGGCGACCTACCGCCGGCGAGGGGTCGGCTCGGAACTGCGGGTCGAGATCGACGTCGCCGGGAGGCCGGCGGCGGGGGCCGAGCTCGGCCTGCCCGCCCCGGGCATCGGCGTGATCTGGTGGCTGGAGGTCGAGCCGGAGTTCCGCCGCCGGGGGCTCGGCCGCCAGGCGCTGCGGGCGGCCCGGTCGGTCCTGGCCGAGGAGGGCGCCGGCGAGGTGATCCTCTTCGTCGACCACGACGACCCCGCCGCCCGGGACCGCCGACCGGCCCTCGAGCTGTACCGGGCCGAGGGGTTCACGGTCGTCGACCACCTGTGGTCCTACCTCCGGGGCGAGGGCGAGGCCGAGGCCGGCGGCGGCCGGCCGGTCTGACCGGCGCCGTCAGTCGCCGACGTCGACGATGACCCGGGCCGGGTTGTCGCCGGTGGTGACCTTGAACGGCCGCTGCCGGTCGAGACCGAGCACCCAGGTGATGTAGCCCTCGAAGTCGCCCGTCTTGCGGACCTGGAGGATGCGGGTCGACCCCGCCGCCTGCAGCGACGTCGGGCCGGTGTAGGTCGGCGGGGCGTCGGCCTTCGTCAGGTCGGCGCTCTGGGCGCTCAGATGGACCACGAGGTGGGCGTCGCCCTTGACCGCCACCGGCCGGCCGCTGCCGTCCTCGGTGATGGGGCCGGTCTCGTAGCCCACCTTCCAGGCGACCGGACCGTCGGCGTCGCCCGGCATCGGCTTGAACTCGAAGGTCACCCGCTCGAAGCAGTCGTGGACGCCGGCCCGGACGTCGGTCAGGAGCCGGGTGGCCGAGTTGGCCCCGCCCTCGGTGGCGGCGGTGGCGCCGGAGAACGTGCAGGGCTCGACGCCGCCCTGGGTGGTCGACACCGACGAGCCGGGCGCCGTGGCGGCCGGGCGGCCGTTGGCCGTCGAACGGGTGTCAGGCCCGGTGCCGCCGCAGGCCCCCAGCGTGGCCAGAGCCACGACCGCGGTCACGACCACCGCCGGCGACCGGCGCAGGCGAAGCCTCATGGGTCGAGGGTACCCCCGCCCCGGACGGTCGGCGTGGCAATCGGATCCGCCCGGCGGGGGCGGAACCCGTCAGAACTTCTCGCCGTTGTAGCTGCGGACGACGCCGTCGGGCTGGGACTGGTCGGCCGGCTGCTGCGACGTGAAGCAGGGGTCGGGCTCCTGGCCCGTCTTGTCCCAGGCGTCAAGGTACTCCCGCATGCTCGAGAAGCAGCCCTGCTCCTTCGTGCCGGTGCGGACGCGCCCGCCGTCGGGGGGCACAGCCGGCAGGCCGGTCCTCTGCGGGTCGGCGCCGACCCCGCCGGGGCCGGTCGTCGGCGGCTTGGCGGTGTCCGCCGTCACCGCCCCGCTGTTGACCGTGACGTTGGCCGGATCGCCGCTGCCGCCGTGGTGCTTCCCGGGGTGCCAGCTCAACCCGGCGATGATGACGATCACCCCACCGATGCCGAGCGCCAGCGCCAGCCGGCGGCGGAAGCGGCGCCGGCTGTCGAGGTGGCGGGCCCAACGGCCGGGGGCGTCGTCGCTCTCCGGGGCCAGGGTCGTCGCCTCCTTGACAGCGTTCATCGGTTTCTCGCTCCACTCCCTCGGCGGCACGGTCGGGGACGGTGACCGGGGGATGGCCACATTGTGGCACCGCCCTCCGGCACGGACCGGCACCTGTCTTCGCCTGATGGACGCCGCAGTCCTGTCGGTCATGACGCCCCGCCCGTCCCCCGAATCGGGCGAAACACCCGCGAAGGCTGCGGCCCGCCACCTGAACGGCCGCGGTGCGGGCCGCCGATGGGCGGGATCGGCCGGGCCCTACGCTCGACGGCGTGTTCGAGGGTCTGCTCGCGCCGTGGCACCTGGTCATCATCGCCTTCGTGCTGTTCCTCGTCGTCGGCCCGCAGAAGCTGGCCGCCCGCTGGCAGGGCACGACCGAGTCGATCTCCCGCTGGGTCGACGGCGAAGAGCCGGCCCCCGCCGTCGAGGCCCCCGCCGAACCGCCGGAGCCGGCCCGGCCGTCGCTGGCGCACCGGCTGGGGCGCCGGCTCCGCCGGCTCCGGTCCCGGAGGCGCTAGGCACCAGCCGACCGGTTCCGCCGGATGGAACGGCGGCGTTGACCGCTCCGGAGCGGGGCCCCGAAATGGGGCCCGATGGATGTCGCCTCGCTTGGCTACCTGCGGATCACGGCCGAGGACCCCCACAACTGGGCGGGCTTCGCCACCCACGTGCTCGGGATGCAGGTCGTGCCCGGCGACGGCGACGGCGTCCACCTGCGGATGGACGAGCGCCACCACCGCATCGCCATCGAACCGGCCGACCAGCCCGGTGGCACCGCCTCCGGCTGGGAGGTGGCCGACGCCGCCGCCCTGGATGAAGCCGCCGCCGGGCTGGAGGCGGCCGGGATCGCCGTGACGGCCGGCACGAAGGCGGAACTGGAGAGCCGGCGGGTGGCGGGGATGATCCACTGCCTCGACCCGGCCGGGCACCGCGTCGAGCTGTTCTGCGGCGCCGACGCCGGCGACGGCGAGTTCACCCCGGGCCGGGACATCAGCGGGTTCGTCACCGGCGGGCTGGGGCTCGGCCACGTCGTCCTCATGGTCCCCGAGCTCGAGCCGGCCGTCCGCTTCTACACCGATGTCCTCGGATTCCGGCTCTCCGACTACATGACCGCGCCGTTCAAAGCCACGTTCCTCCACACCAACGCCCGCCACCACAGCCTGGCCCTGCTCGAGGTCGGCGTGTCGGCGCTGCACCACTTCATGGTCGAACTGGCCGACGTCGACGACGTCGGGCGGGGCTACGACCTGGTGCAGTCGGAGGGCATCACGGTCGCCCGCACGCTGGGGCGCCACACCAACGACCACATGATCTCGTTCTACGCCCGCACCCCGTCCGGCTTCGAGCTGGAATACGGCTGGGGCGGGCGGCTCGTCGACGACGCCAGCTGGGTGCCCTGCGAGCTCACCGCCACGAGCTCGTGGGGCCACATGCCGGCCTGAGGACGGACCGAGAGAGGGAGGCAGCGCCATGGGATGGCTCGAAGGGCAGTCGGCGATCGTCACCGGCGGGGCGTCGGGCCTCGGCCGGGCCGTGGTCGACCGGTTCGTGCAGGAGGGGGCCAGCGTCGTCGTCCTCGACCGCTCGGCCGAGCACATCGAGAAGCTGCGGGCCGACCACGACCGGCGCCATGTCGTGGCGGTGAAAGGCGACGTGACGAGCCCGGCGGCCAACGAGAAGGCGGTGGCGGCGGCGGTCAAGGCCTTCGGCCGGCTCGACGTGTTCGTCGGCAACGCCGGGATCTGGGACTACTCGATCCCGCTGGCCCACCTCCCGCTGCACATGCTCCCCGAGGTGTTCGACGAGGTGTTCGGCGTCAACGTGAAGGGCTACATCCTCGGCACCAAGGCCGCCCTCCCGGAACTGGTCAAGACCCGGGGCAGCGTGATCTACACACTGTCCAACGCCGCCTTCGACCCGGCCGGGGGCGGCGCCTTCTACACCGCCTCCAAGCACGCCGTGCGGGGCCTCGTCACCCAGATGGCCTACGAGCTCGCCCCCAAGGTGCGGGTCAACGGCGTCGCCCCCGGCGGCTGCGGCACCGACCTGCGGGGCCCGAAGTGCCTCGGGTTCGACCGGGTCCCCCTGGGCGGCGTGCCCGGCATCGACGACCTCGTGAAGGCGGTGACGCCGCTCGGGTTCCTGCCCGCCGCCGAGGACTACGCCGGCCTCTACGTCCTGCTCGCCTCCCGGGAGAACAGCCGGACCGTCACCGGCTCGATCCTGCGGGGCGACGGCGGCATCGGCGTACGGGGCCTGATGCAACCCCGGGGCGGAGACGACCTCTAGGCCGTCGCCGACGTCGCAGACCGGGGCTGGTAGCCGAGGGCCCGGCCGACGGCCAGCGTGGCCGCCCGGATGGCCGGCACCAGCGCCTCGGGGCTGAGCCTCCCGACCGGGCCCGACACCGACATGGCCGCCACCGGCCGGCCGGTGTGGTTGAAGATCGGCGCCGCCACGCAGTTGAGCCCCAGCGACGCCTCCTCGCAGTCGAAGGACACGCCGGTGGTGCGGACCCGTTCCAGGGTCTCGAGGAACTGGACGGGGTTGGTGATGCTGTAGGCGGTGAGCGCCGGCAGCCCGGCGCCGATCACGGCCTTCACGACGTCGGGCGGGCTGAAGGCCAGGATCGCCTTGCCCACACCGGTGCAGGTGGCCGGGACCCGGCCCGCCACCCGGGACGGCGACCGCACGCTGCGGTGGCTCACCAGCCGCTCGATGTAGAGGACGTCGGTGCCGTCGAGCTTGGCCAGGTGGACCATCTCCCGGGTGGTGGCCAGCAGGTCCTCCATGTAGGGCAGGGCCACCTCCCGCAACCGCAGCCGGTCGGGCACGAGCCCGCCGAGCTCGAAGAACTTGAGCCCGAGCCGGTAGCGGCCCGATTCGCTGCGTTCGACGCCCCGCCACGTCTCCAGCACGGCCAGGATCCGGTGCGACGTCGATTTCGGCAGCCCGGATCGCACGGCCAGCTCGGCCAGGCTGAAGTCGGGCTGCTCGGGACCGAACGCGTCGAGCAGAGCCAGAAGCTTTCCGGCCGCGGTGGTCGTGTCCAGGCTCTGGCCGGAAGCGGCATTCCGTCCAGAGGAACGAGTCGGTGGCACCCTCTCCCCTTTGCGCCCCAAACTGTCCTCTGCAGCGGGCGGGAACCTACCAGTGGAAGCGGTCGTTCACCAGGCCATTCCGTCCACCGGAACGCACCAGGGGGAGCAGATGGCCGAGGCGGAAGCCCTGCAGTCGGTGGCCAAGGAACTGCGCACGGCCGAGGAGGAGCGCTCGCCCGTGGCGCCGGTGGCCACCCGCTTCGGGGAGCTGACGCTGGCCGACGCCTACGCCGTCCAGCAGGCCAACATCGAGCGGAAGCTGGCCGGCGGGGACCGGGTCATGGGCCGCAAGATCGGCCTCACCAGCCTGGCCATGCAGACCCAGCTCGGCGTCGACCAGCCCGACTTCGGCCACCTGCTGGCCTCGATGGCCGTACCCAACGGCGGCGCCGTCCGCATCGCCGAGCTGATCGCGCCGCGCATCGAGCTGGAGATCGCCTTCCTCCTCGGCCGGAGCCTGGCCGGGCCGGGGGTGACCACGGCCGACGTGCTGGCCGCCAGCGACGCCGTCTTCCCCAGCCTCGAGATCATCGACAGCCGCATCGCCGACTGGAAGATCGGCCTCATCGACACCGTGGCCGACAACGCCTCCAGCGGCCGCTTCGTCATGCCGTCCCGGCTCACGCCCCTGCGGGACCTCGACCTGCGCCTCCTCGGCGGCGTCATGGAGATCAACGGCGTGCTGACGTCGTGGAGCTGTGGCGCCGCCGCCCTCGGCGACCCGGCGGCCTGCGTCGCCTGGCTGGCCAACGCCGTCGCCCCCTTCGGCGGGCGGCTGGAGGCGGGCGAGATCGTGCTCTCCGGCGCCCTCGACAAGTCGGTCCCGATCAGTGCCGGCGACGTCGTCCGGGCCGACTTCGACCGCCTCGGCTCGGCCGGCGTCCGCTTCGAATAGCGCAACAGGAAAAGGAACCCGATGACGATTACCAGCTCCGGCCTGACGTACGAGTCCACCTCGCGCACCGCCACGGCCGGCGACCTCACGCTCCACTACCACGACGCCGGCGAAGGGCCGCCGCTGGTGCTGCTCCACGGCGGCGGGCCGGGGGCCTCGGCCTGGAGCAACTGGAAGCAGAACCTGGCTCCGCTGGCCCGGCACTTCCGGGTGCTGGCCGTCGACCAGCCCGGCTACGGCCGCTCCGACAAGCCGGTCATCAAGGGCGGGATGTGGGAGTTCTACGCCCGGGCGGTCCGGGGCCTGCTCGACGAGCTCGGCCTGGAGCGCGTCTCGTTCATCGGCAACTCGCTGGGCGGCGGCACGACGCTCAAGTTCGCCCTCGACGAGCCCGACCGCACCGACCGGCTCGTGCTCATGGGCCCGGCCGGCGGGATGCTGCCGATCACCAGCACGTGGCCGTCGGAGGGGCTCAAGACGCTGATGGCCTTCTACGCCCCGCCCGGCCCGAGCCGGGAGAAGATGCAGGCCATCATCGAGGCGCTGATGTTCAACCCCGGCAAGGTCGATCCCGACGTGCTCGAGGAGCGCTACCAGGCGGCCATCGACCCCGAGGCCATGGCCACCGCCACCGCCGTGTTCAAGGCGGTGCAGGCCGGCGAGCCGGTGCTGGTGGCCGAGGAGCTGTGGCGCGACGTGCACCGGATCACCAACCGCACGCTCATCACCTGGGGCCGGGAAGACCGCGTCCTGCCGCTCGACTCGGCCCTGTTCATGGCCAAGTACATGCCCGACGCCCGCCTCCACGTGTTCCCCAACTGCGGCCACTGGGCCCAGGTGGAGCAGGCCGGCGAGTTCGAACGGCTGGTCATCGACTTCCTGGAGGCCGACCGATGAAGGTCCGGGCCCTGGGCTACGTCGGTGTCGAGTCCCCCGAGGCGAAGCAGTGGGAGGAGTTCGGCCCCGCCATCCTCGGAATGCAGCTCGTCGACGGCGAGCGGCCGGGGAGCGTCTACCTGCGCATGGACGACCGCCACCACCGCCTGGCCGTCCACCCCGGCCCCAAGGACCGCCTGGCCTATCTCGGCTGGGAGCTGGCCGGCGACGACGACCTGGCCGAGGCGGCCGACGAGCTGACCGCCGCCGGCCACGCCGTGACCGAGGGCACCGACGAGGAGTGCGAGGAGCGGGCCGTGCGGCGCCTGGTGCGGGTGACCGATCCGGGCGGCGCCGTCCACGAGCTGTACTACGGCCAGCTCTCGCAGCCCGGCCAGTTCCAGCCGGGGCGGCCCCTGGCGGGGTTCGTGACCGGCGAACAGGGTCTCGGCCACGTCGTGTGCGTCGTGCCCGACCTGGCCGCCGCCACCCGCTTCTACAAGCAGCTCGGCTTCCGGAAGTCGGACGAGATCTACGCCTTCATCGACGCCCACTTCTTCCACTGCAACCCGCGCCACCACACGCTGGCCCTGACGGAGATCCCCCGGGTGCGGGGGCTGCACCACATCATGGTCCAGCTGCGGGACTTCGACGACGTCGGCGTGGCCTACGACCTCGTGCAGGCCCGGGGTATCCCGCTGACCATGACGCTGGGCCGCCACCCCAACGACCGCATGGTGTCGTTCTACGTGCGCAGCCCGTCGGGCTTCGAGATCGAGTACGGCTGGGGCGCCATCGAGGTGGGCGAGGACTGGACCGTCACGCAGTACGACGCCGTCAGCGTGTGGGGCCACAAGATGGTCGGCACCTCCCCGCCCGGCGCCCTCGAAGAAGCCTTGTAGACAAAGGAGTCCCACCATGGGCGTCAAGTTCCTGACCGACGACTGGGCCAAAGCGCTGACCGAGGCCTGCAACGCCAACCCCAAGTTCACCAAGGCCAGTCGAGGGGTCGTGGCCACGTTTCAGATCTCGGTGGCCGGCAGCCCCGAGGCCGACGGATTCACCATGGAGTGGAGCAACGGAACGGTGCACGTCACCACCGGGCACCGGCCCGACGTCGACGTCAACCTCGCCCTCGACTACCCGACGATGGTCGAGCTGTCGAAGGGAACGATGAACGGGCCCCTGGCCGTGGCCACCGGGCGCATGACGGCGGCCGGGAACATGGAGAAGATGTTCAGCCTCGGCAAGGCCATGGACCTGCTGCCGGTCATCGAGGCCGGCATCGGCCTGGACTACTGACCTCCGCCCGGTTCGTTCCGGTACGCGGAACGCCACGCTGGTGGACGGCAACGGCGAAACGGACACTGGATTCGTGGCAGACCTCGAAGTGAACCTCACCGGCACGCGCCAGCCCTGCATGGTGCTGGGGACGGGCAACATCGGGACCGACCTGATGGCCAAGCTCCTCCGCTCCGACGTGCTGGAGCTGAGCGCCGTCGTCGGGATCGACCCGGCGTCCCCCGGCCTGGCCCGGGCCCGGGAGGCCGGCATCGAGGCCAGCGCCTCCGGGATCGACTGGCTGCTGGGGGCGGCCTCGCCGGCCACGATCGTCTTCGACGCCACGTCGGCCGCCGCCCACCGCGACCACGCTCCCCGCCTGGCGGCGGCGGGCCTGCGCAGCGTCGATCTGACGCCGGCCCAGCTCGGCCCGTCGGTGGTCCCGGTGGTCAACCTCGGTGACCACCTCGACGCCCCCGAGATCAACCTGATCACCTGCGGCGGGCAGGCCACCATCCCCATCGTGGCCGCCGTGGCCCGTGTCACCGACGTGCCCTACGCCGAGATGATCTCGGCCGTGGCCAGCCTGTCGGCCGGTCCCGGCACCCGGGCCAACATCGACGAGTTCACCCGGGCCACCGCCCGGGGCCTGGAGGAGATCGGCGGCGCCGCCCGGGGCAAGGCGATCATCGTGCTGAACCCGGCGGACCCGCCGATTCTCATGCGCAACACCGTGTACTGCACCCTCGGCGCCGGCGCCGACCAGGCCGCGGTGGCGGCCTCGATCACGGCCATGGTGGCCGAGGTGGCGACGTACGTGCCCGGATACCGCCTCACCACCGAGCCGGTGTTCGACGACGGGCGGGTGTCGGTCTTCCTCGAGGTGACCGGCGCCGGCGACTTCCTGCCCCCCTACGCCGGCAACCTCGACATCATGACCGCCGCCGCCGTGCGGGTCGGCGAGGAGCTGGCGAGAGCCGGCCTCCTGGAAGGTGTGGCGTGAGCCGCATCACGGTCGTCGACTCGACGCTGCGGGACGGCAGCCACGCCAAGCGCCACCGCCTGACGGTGGAGCAGGTGCGGGCGGTGGCCGGAGCCCTCGACGGCGCCGGAGTCCCCTGGATCGAGGTCAGCCACGGCGACGGCCTCGGCGGATCGTCGCTCAACTACGGCCTGTCGCTGGTCGACGAGCGGGAGCTGATCGCCGCCGCCGCCGACGTCCTCACCACCAGCCGGCTGGCCGTGCTGCTCCTGCCCGGCATCGGGACGAAGGACGACCTGACCCGGGCCCGGGACCTCGGCGCCGCCCTCGTCCGGGTGGCCACCCACTGCACCGAGGCCGACATCGCCCCCCAGCATCTCGGCCTGGCCCGGGACCTCGGTATGACCGCCGTGGGGTTCCTGATGATGGCCCACCTCGCCCCGCCCGAGGCGCTAGCCGAGCAGGCCCGCATCATGGCCGACGCCGGCGCTGAGGTCGTGTACGTCACCGACTCGGCCGGGGCGCTGCTCCCGGCCCGGGCCGCCGAACGGGTCGAGGCGCTGCGGGCGGTGCTGCCGGCCGAGGTCGAGATCGGCTTTCACGGCCACATGAACCTCGACCTCGGCGTGGCCAACTCCATCGCCGCGGTGCGGGCCGGGGCGACCTGGGTCGACGGTGCCACCTGCGGGATGGGGGCCGGCGCCGGCAACACCCCCACCGAGGTCCTGGCCGCCGTCTGCGACCTGGAGGGGATCGAGACCGGCATCGACACCTTCGCGGCCATGGACGTGGCCGAGGACGTCGTCCGCCCCATCCTCGACCGGCTGCCGTTCGTCGGCCGGTCGTCGCTGCTGCTCGGCTACTGCGGGGTCTACGGATCGTTCCTGCTCCACGCCGAGCAGGCGGCCAAGCGCTTCGGCGTGTCGGAGAAGGAGATCCTGCTCGAGGTCGGGCGGCGCAAGGCCGTCGGCGGGCAGGAGGACATGATCGTCGAGGTCGGCGCCGAGCTGGCCGGCCTCGGGCTGCGGCAACCCCGGGGGACGGGGGGTGTCCCCCCGACAAGTGCGGCGGGAGCCGCTACGCACAGTAGGGAGGCCTGATGGCCGTCGATCTCACGACGCTGGTCGACTCGGAGACGGGCACGATCAGCCCGCTCATCTATTGCGACGAAGAGCTCTACGAGCTGGAGCTGGAACGGGTCTTCGGCCGCTCCTGGCTATTCCTGGCCCACGACTCGATGATCCCCAAGGCCGGCGACTTCTTCTCCACCTACATGGGCGAGGACCCCGTCCTCGTCGTCCGCCAGAAGGACGGCTCGGTGGCGGCCTTCCTCAATCAGTGCCGCCACCGGGGGATGCGGCTGTGCCGCGCCGACTCCGGCAACCAGCGGGGCGCCTTCACCTGCACCTACCACGGCTGGGCCTACGGCCTCGGCGGCGACCTCATCTCGGTCACCCACGAGGACGACGCCTGGCACGGCGAGCTCGACAAGGCGGCCTGGGGCTGCGTCCAGGTCACGCAGGTCGAGAACTACAAGGGCTTCATCTTCGGCAACTGGGATCCGACGGCGCCGTCGTTCACCGACTACCTCGGCGACTTCGCCTGGTACTTCGACGTCTTCGCCGACCGGTTCGACAACGGCCTGGAGATGGTCGGCGGGATGCACAAGTGGGTGCTCGACTGCAACTGGAAGTTCGCCGCCGAGCAGTTCACCACCGACATGCAGCACGCCGAGATCAGCCACGGCTCGGCCTTCATCGCCCTCATGCCCGACGACTTCCCGGGCCTGGCCGCCATGCCGACCGACGGGGTGCAGTTCTCCTCCGAGGCCGGCCACGGCTGCGGCTTCTTCGTCGACGGGCCGGTGCTGGAGTTCGTGCCCGGGCCGGTCCCGGCCCGGTACTGGCAGGAGACGACGCTGGAGGAGGCGACCCGGCGGATCGGCCAGGCCCGGGCCGAGGGGTTCCGGGCGGCGCACTTCAACATCTTCCCCACGTTCTCGTTCCTGCCCGGCCTGCAGACCATGCGGGTGTGGCAGCCAAAGGGGCCCGGGAAGATGGAGGTCTGGGCCTGGATCGCCGTGCCCAGGGACGCGCCGCCGGAGGTGAAGGAGGCCTGGCGCCTGGGCATGATCCGCACCTTCTCCCCCGGCGGGCAGTTCGAGCAGGACGACGGCGAGAACTGGCTCGAGATCCAGAAGGTGCTGAAGGGCCGCATGGCCCGCAAGTTCCCCCTCAACGCCCAGATGGGCCTCGGCCACGAGCGCTACGACGACCCGACGTTCCCCGGCAAGACCAACACCTGCTACTCCGAGACGGCCGCCCGGGGCATGTACCAGCGCTGGATCGACATGATGACCTGCGACAGCTGGTCGGAGATCCAGGCCCGCCAAGAGAAGCGCGAGGCCCTCCGATGACCATGGAGCTGACGTCATTGGCCCGGGTGAGCGTCGAGCTCCAGCACGAGATCGAGCAGTTCCTCTACCACGAGGCGGCGCTGCTGGCCGAGCGGGAGTACCGCGACTGGCTCGACCTCTTCGCCCCCGACATCCACTACTGGATGCCGACCCGCTACAACCGCCTCCGCCGGGAGCTGCACCGGGAGTTCTCCGAACCCGACGAGACGGCGTTCTTCGACGAGGACTACGACTCGCTCAGCCGCCGCATCACCCGGCTGGAGACCGGCATGGCCTGGGCCGAGGACCCGCCGTCGCGCACCCGGCACCTGTTCACCAACGTCCGGGTCATCCCGACGGAGAACGTCGTCGAGTTCGAGGTGCACTGCAACTTCCTGCTCTACCGCTCCCGCCTGGAGCACGACGTGGAGTTCTTCGTCGGCGCCCGCACCGACGTCCTCCGCCGCACCGACCGGGGCGTGGGCTGGGAGATCGCCCGCCGCAAGGTGGTCCTCGACCAGTCGACGCTCAACGCCAAGAACCTGAGCATGTTCTTCTGAGATGACCGTCGCCGCCTTCATCAACGGGATCGCCGTCGGCGGGGTCGCCGCCCTGCTGGCGGTGGGGATCAGCCAGATCTTCACCACCAGCGGCGTCCTCAACTTCGCCCACGCCGGCTTCGCCATGGTGGCGGCCTACCTCTACTCCTGGCTGGCCACGGCGCGGTCGTGGCCGGTCGGGCTGGCGGCGCTCGTCACCGTCGTGGTGGTGAGCCTGCTCGGCACACTGGCCGAGTTCCTCGTGCTGCGCCGCCTGGCCGACGCCCCCTTCATCACCAAGGTGATCGTCACCCTCGGCCTCTACGTCTTCATGCAGGGCCTGACGTTGCAGCTCTTCGGCTTCGAGCCGAAGAAGGCGCCGCTGCTGTTCCACGGCGGGATCTCGATCGGCTCGACCGTCGCCGCCTGGCAGCAGCTGGCCATCCTCGGCGCCGGCCTGGCCCTGATGGCCGGGCTCGGGCTGTTCCTGCGGGGCACCCGGCTGGGGCTGGCCACCCGCTCCTGCGCCCAGGACCGGGCCGTCTCCGCCCTCATCGGGATCCCCACCCGGGCGGTGTCGAGCGTCAACTGGACCATCGGGGCCTTCATGGCCGCCGTGGCCGGCGTGCTGATCGCCCCGCTGGCCGTCTTCACCGTCGACTCGTTCTCGATCTACCTGGTCACCGGGATCGGCGCCGCCCTCTTCGGCGGGCTCACCGGCCTGACCGGCGCCTTCGTCGGCGGGCTCGTCCTCGGCGTGGCCCAGAACTGGGCCATCGCCGAGTCGTCCCAGCCCGGCATCTGGGCGCTGGCCATCTTCGTCACCATCGCCGCCCTGCTGCTCCTGCGGCGGCGCTGGCCGAAGGAACTCCTGGCGGCGGCGGTGGTGAGCAGCGCCGGCCGGGCCCCGAGCCGGCTCACGTCGTGGGTGGCCCGGGGGGCCTTCGTGGCCGGCTGGGGGCTGCTGCTGGCCAATGCCCTGCGGGTGAACTTCTGGGCCTACACCGCCTCGCTGGTGCTGTTCTACGTGCTCGTCGCCCTGTCGATCGTCGTGGCCGGGGGGTGGACGGGCCAGCTCAGCCTCGGCCAGGGGGCGCTGGTGGGGACGGGCGTGTTCACCATGCTGGCCCTGCGCAGCGACCACGGCCTGGCCTTCTTCCCCGCCCTGGCCTTGACGGTGCTGGTCGGGGTGGCCGCCGGGCTCGTCTTCGGCGGGCTGTCACTGCGGCTGGCGTCGACCCAGGTGGCCATCGCCACGCTGGCGCTGTCGCTGGTGGCCTCGGAGTGGCTCTTCACCAAGGGCCTGCGGGCGTCGGAGTTCATGCCCGTACCGTCGTTCCTGGCCTCGGACCGCAAGCTCTTCGCCGGGATGGCCATCGCCGTCGCCGCCTGCGTGGCGCTGCTGTGGCGGCTGCAGCACAGCCAGTGGGGCCTGGCCTTCCTGGCCACCCGGGACGCCCCCGACATGGCCGCCCACTTCGGCGTCGCCGTCCGGGCGGCCCGGCTGTGGGCCTTCGCCCTGTCGGGCGGCATCGCCGCCCTGGCCGGCGTCGGCTACGGGCTGCTCATCAGCGTCGTCCCGCCCTACGCCGTCGGCGTGCCCATGTCGATCAACGTCCTGGTCTTCACCGTCGTCGGGGGGCTCGGCAGCCTGGTGGGGCCGTTCATCGGGCCGCTGCTGTTCATCGCCGGGCCGCAGATCGTGAAGTCGTCCCAGACGTCGGCCAGCGCCCTGCCCCAGCTGCTGGGCGGCGCCATGGTCGTCCTGGTCCTGCTGGCCCGGCCCGAAGGGCTGGGCAGCTTCCTGCGGCGCCCGGCGGGGGCGGCCGGGCCGGAGCCGGTCCCGGCGCCGGAACGGGAAGTGGTGCTGACGCGGCTGTCGGGCCGGGCGGCGGCCACCCGGCTGGCCCGGCTGGCGGCCGCCACCAACGGGCACCGTCCGGTGCCCACGCTCGTCCTCGAGGAAGGGGGATCGAGATGAGCCTGCGTCATCGTCGTCCGGGTCATCGTCGTCCGGGTCATGGTCGTCTGGGGGTGGCCGTGGCCGTCGCCGCACTGGCGGGTTTGGCCGCGCCGCTGTCGTGGGCGCCACCGGTCCACGCCGGCGAACCGGCGCTGTCGGTCTTCGACGGGTTCGCCGCCTCCCAGAGCGTCTACATGGAGCCGCGCTCCAACGCCATCTTCGCCCTGCCCGCCAACCAGCTGATCGGAGCGACGCACGCCGAGATCAACTCCCAGCCCCGCGCCCAGGGCTACGCCGCCACCTACGGCGTCCCGCTGGCCCAGAACGCCCGGGGGGTCGGGATCCCCCTCGACTATCACGGCCAGTGCTACGCCAACTATCCCGGCGAGCCGAAGGTCGACTGCGGCATTCCCTTCTCCGACCAGCCGGCGCCGAACCCGCCGTCGGGCGGGCCGTTCGGCGGCGACGCCTTCAAGGCCCACGCCGAGGCGTCGGGCAGCGACGGGGCCCCGTCCGACACCAAGGCGTCGGGCGTGACCGAGGCCGGCGGCCTGTCGGCCGGAGAGGCCTTCCGCATCGGCTGGAGCCGGTCGGACTCGACATCGTTCGTGACCGGCGGAACGCTGCACGCCGTCACGTCGTCGGTGGCCCAGGACGTGACCATCGGCGGTGTCCTCCACATCGGCAGCATCGAGGCCCGGGCCGAGACCGTCCATCCCGGGGCGCTGGCCGAAGCCACCGGGACGGCGGCCACGGTCATGCAGAACGTGACGATCGGCGGGGCGCCGGTCACCATCGGCCCGGCCGGGCTGATGGTCCAGGGCCAGCCGGTGGGGCAGGCGCCGACCCCGGCCGTCAAGCCGATCCTCGACGCGATGGCCGCCCACGGCATGACGATCGAGCCGCTGCCCGCCCCCCGGATCACCAAGGACGAGGGAACGGGCCTCGTCGAGGCGGCCTCCGACGGCTTCCGGGTGCTGCTCCAGAGCCCCAGCGGCGACGCCAAGTTCGAGATGGTCTTCGGCCGGGCGCTGGCCCGGGCCGGCGCCGTCCGCACCGTCGACGACACGCCGCTCGACCTGTCCGGGGCGGCGGGCCAGCCGGTCGCCGCCGACGCTTCGGGTCCGGGCGCGGGCCGCGCCCCGGGCGTCGCCGCACCCGTCGCCGAGGGCCCGGGCCGGCCGTCCGAAGGGAGGGCTGCGCCGGCCAGTGACGGAGCTTTCCGACCCGCCCGCCCGGCCCCCGGCGCCTTCACCGCCTTCGATCCGGTGGCCGGATCGGTGGCCCCCGCTCCGGCCGGCGCCGTCATCCCGGCCGGCCCCGGCGCCGCCGAGGTGGCCGCCCCTCCGGCCCGGGCCGCTCCCGCCCGGCTGGTGGCCCAGCCGGTGACGCTGGTCCACGACCTGTCGTCCCGGGTGCTGGCCACCTACGCCGCCTTCTTCGCCGTCGTGCTGGCCGGGGGTGGCTTCGCCCTCGGCCGGCGTTCCCGTCGCTTCGGAGGATCTGCATGACCGAGACCCGTACCGTCACCCTCGCCGGGAACCGCTACAGCTGGCGGCAGGTCGGCGCCGCCGTGTTCCTGGTGCTGGGCGCCGCCCTCATCGCCACCGGCTGGATCGGGGTGAGCCGGAACAACGAGGTGTGGCAGCAGATGCCGTACTTCGTGAGCGGAGGCGTCGGCGGGCTGGCCCTCGTGCTGGTCGGCCTCGGCCTCTACAACGCCCACCAGCACGCCGTCGACCAGGCCCAGGTCGGCGAGCTCTGCCGCCGGCTCGAGGCGCTGGAACTCGGCCTCGGGGGCGAGTTCGACGACGTCCTCACCCGGCTCGACGACCTGGCGGTGGGCCGGGCCCGGGTGCGGAGCTGACCGTGCCCGTCGACGCCGCGCCGCTCGATGCGGGGGCGCCCGGGCGCCTGCCCCGCACCGTTCCGGCCCGCCGGCTGGCCCGCCAGGGCGGGGACACCGGCGCAGCCGGAGAACGGCGCCTGACGATGACCGGCGCACCCGTCGGCGCGGCCGAGGAGCGACGGCTGGCCAGGACCGGCGCGACCGGTCCCGGGCCGGCGGCCGACGCCCGCCCACCCCGCCGGCCCCGGGTCGGGGGCGAAGAGGCGCTGGCGGCCGACGCCGTCACCGTCCGCTTCGGCGAGCTCGAGGCCAACCACGACGTGAGCCTCACCGCCCGCACCGGCATGGTCACCGCCCTCATCGGACCCAACGGCGCCGGCAAGACCACCTTCTTCAACGTGCTGACCGGCGCCGTGCGGCCAACGGCCGGGTCGGTGCGGGTGTTCGGCGCCGACGCCGGCCCGCTGACGCCGAGCCGGGCCGCCCGGCTCGGCGTGATCCGCACGTTCCAGAACCTGAAGGTGCTCCCCCGCCTCACGGTGGCCGAGAACGTGGCCATCGGCGCCGGCCGGGGCCGCACCGCCGGCCTGCCGGCCACGCTGGCCGCCACGCCGAAGGCCCGGGCACTGGGGCGCGAGACGCGCCGGGCGGCGGAGTGGGCGCTCGACTTCGTCCAGGTCGGGGCGCCGCCCTCGGCGCTGGTGGCCGATCTTCCCTACGGCATCGAACGGCGGGTGGAGATCGCCCGGGCGCTGGCCGCCGGGCCCCGGGTGCTGCTGCTCGACGAGCCGACGGCTGGCATGGGCCCCGGCGAGACGCTGGAGATCGGCGATCTGATCGACCGCGTCGTCGACGAGCTCGGGATCCCGGTCTTCGTGGTGGAGCACGACATGCGGGTGGTGCGGGGCTTCGCCGACGTCGTCCACGTGCTCGACCAGGGGCAGGTCATCGCCAGCGGCCCGCCGGCCGACGTGCTGGCCGACCCCCGCGTCATCGAGGTCTACCTGGGGCGGGGCCGTGCTTGAGCTGCGCAACGTCACCGCTCGCTACGGCTCGGTGGAGGCGATCCGGGCCGTGTCGCTCACCGTCCCCGACGGGACGACGGTGGCGCTCCTCGGCCGCAACGGCGCCGGCAAGACGACGACCCTGCGGGTGGTGTCGGGCGTGGTCCGGCCGGTGCAGGGCGAGGTGCTCTTCGACGGGGAACGGCTCGACGGCCGCCGGCCGGAGGAGGTCGCCCGCCGCGGCGTGGCGCACGTCCCCGAAGGGCGCCACGTCTTCCCCGCCCTGTCGGTGACGGAGAACCTGGCCGCCGGCGCCTACTGGCGGCACCTGCCCCGGGCGGAGGTGACCCGGGAGGTGGAACGGGTGCTGGAGTTCTTCCCCGCCCTGCAGGGCCACCGGTGGCAGGCGGCCGGGTCGCTGTCGGGCGGAGAGCAGCAGATGGTGGCCATGGCCCGGGCGCTGATCGGCCGGCCCCGGCTGCTGATGGTCGACGAGCCGTCGCTCGGGCTGTCGCCGGTCCTCACCGAGGAGCTCTACGACCGCCTCCGCCTCCTCAACGAGGTGGAGGGGCTGACGGTGCTCCTCGTCGAGCAGTACGTCGATCTGGCCCTCGAGGCCGCCGGCCACGCCTACGTGCTGGAGAAGGGGCAGATCGTGCTGTCGGGCCCGGCCCGGGAGCTGCACAGCCATCCGGAGGTCGTGTCGGCCTACGTCGGCTGACGAGGGGGAGGGACCATGTCGAAGAGAATCGCCGTGTTCGCCGTCGTGCTGCTCACCGCCGCCTGCGGCACTCAGGCCGGCCAGCCGGCCAAGTCCGAAGCGGGCCTCGGCAAGGCCGGGCCGGCCGCCGCCCCCGACGCCTCGGCCCAGGCGCCGCAGGACCAGCCGGTCACCACGCCGGAGGGCACGCCGACCACGATCGCCCAGGCGGTGAACCGGGCGGCGGCCGCCGGAGCGGCCGCGCCGGGCCCGGCCCGCACCGTCACGTCCGGGCCGATCGCCCGCTACGGCGCCGGGGCGGCCGGCGGCGCTGCGGCGGGCTCGGGCTCCCCGGCGGGCTCCCCGGGCTCGGGAACGGCGGCGACTCCCGCCGGCGGGTCGGCGAGCACGCCGGCGGGGAGCGGCGGTGCGGGCGCGCCCGTCCCCGGCCTCGGAGGATCACCGGCGGCCCAGGGGCCGGTGGTGTCGAAGGGCCAGGGCTTCACCGACACCACGATCAAGATCGGAGCCACCTTCCCGCTGTCGGGGGCCATCGCCTTCGTCGGTCAGGAGTGCGCCGGCGGCATCGACGCCTACGTGAAGCTGGTCAACGCCCGGGGCGGCATCCACGGCCGCAAGATCGAGCTCATCTCCTATGACGACGCCTTCGACCCGGCCCAGACCCTGTCCAACGTGAAGCGGCTGTGGGAGCAGGACAAGGTGGCCATGGTCTTCGCCTTCGTCGTCGACTCGGCCAACGAGTACGTGAAGCAGAAGAACATCCCGTTCTTCACCTTCGGTGGCAGCCCGGGCAGCTTCGCCTCCAAGTACCCGACGATCATCCCGGTCGGCGGGAGCTTCCTCACCTGGGGCCAGCAGGTGGCCATCTCCGTCACCAAGTACATGAACCGCCACCCCAAGGTGGTGGCGGTCATGACCGACAGCCAGATCCTCAACACCCAGGTGACGGCCAAGTACCTGGAGGACTACTGGAAGAAGCTCGGGGCCGAGAAGGTCTTCGTCGAACCGGTCGACATGACCCAGGGCGACTGCTCCGCCCAGGTGCTCAAGTACAAGCAGGCCGGCGTGGAGTACTGGGACTGGCAGTCGTTCGCCTTCGTGTTCTGCATGCCGGCCGAGGAACGGCTCGGCTGGCGGCCGCCGCTCGGCCAGGGCGGCCCGGTGGCCAGCATGGGATCGCTGTCGTCGACCATCGGCAAGTCGATGGAGGGTGTGGTGGCCGGCGCCCCCTCCGACCTGCCCGACGGCCGGCCCCGGTTCAACGCCCCGACCAAGGCCCACCTGGAGTTCGTCGAGGCCATGAAGCGCTACCACCCGAGCCTGGCCGGCTACCAGCTGTCGTCGCCGGCGCTCGGCGCCTACTTCTTCGCCGCCAAGTACATCGTGAGCGGAGCGCTGCAGGGGGCCGGCGACCTCTACGGCGAGCTGTCGCAGGACACGCTGCTCAAGTGGATCTTCCAGTCCCACAACTACGACACCGGCATCACGACGCCGATCCGGGGCTACACCCCGACCTGCAAGCAGGGCAACAACACCACGTGGTGGGGCCTGTGGAAGTGGGACGACGCCCAGCAGAAGCTCGTCAACAACCCGCTCGGCCCCCACGTCGACAACAGCTGGTACACGGCGGACCCCTGCTTCATGACCAAGGTCGCCGACGAGGTCGTCAAGTAGCGATGCGGATCTCCGCCGGGAAGGCCGACCTCACTCCGGGCGAGGCGCGCCGGATCGAAGGTGACCATCCACCGGTCGCCGTCTACAACGTCGACGGCGAGTACTTCGCCCTCGACGACACCTGCACCCACGAGAAGTTCGCCCTGACCGAGGGCTGGATCGAGGGCGATGTGGTGGAATGCGCCCTGCACCTGGCCAAGTTCTGCATCCGGACGGGCAAGGCGCTGTGCCTGCCCGCCAACCGGGACGTGGCCGCCCATCCCGTCGAGATCATCGACGGCGAAGTCTGGATCCTGACCGGGGGGAACCCATGAACCGACCGACCTTCGGCACCCGCGAGGTCTACGACGCCCTCGCCGAGGCCCTCAACGACGACCCCAAGTGGCTGGCCAAGGCGGCGATGCTCAACTACACGATGACGCACGTCTACACGGCGCCGATCGACAAGACCTTCACGTTCCGCTTCGAGGGCGGCAAGCTCCTCGACATCCGGGAGGTCGACGGGCCGGCCCCGGCCGACTTCGTCCTGACCGGCACCCCCGAGGTGTGGGAGCGGATGCTGGTCAGCCAGACGCTCACGCCCCAGATCGCCATGGTCACCCGCAAGATCTCCGTCGACGGGAAGCTCAGCGTGCTGCTCAAGCACATCAGCGTCTTCAACTACCTCCTCGCCGTGCTGATCGGTCTCGAGCCGGTCATGAGCGCCGACGAACGGTGACGCTCTGGGAGTCGTTCGCCACCCACGCCGGCCGCCACCCCGACAAGGTGGCGATCGTCTCCCACCGGGTCGCCGACGACGCCGCCGACGTCGTCACCTACGGGGAGCTGGCCCGGCGGGCGGAGCGGTTCGCCGCCGGGCTGGTGGAGCTGGGTGTGGCCCCGGGCGAGGTGGTCAGCTTTCAGCTGCCCAACTGGTGGGAGGTGGCCGCCCTCCACCTGGCCTGCGTGCGCATCGGAGCGGTGGCCAATCCCATCATCACGATCCTGCGCCGCCGGGAGGTGGGCTTCATCCTCGACCGGGTGGCCAGCCGGGTGTGCATCGTGCCCGGCGAGTTCCGGGGCTTCGACCACGGCGCCATGCTGGCCGGGCTGCGGGCCGGCCTGCCGGGTCTGGAGCACGTCTTCGTCTGCCGGGCCGGCGACGACGAGCCCGCCGCCGGGCTGGAGCGCTTCGAGCCGTTCTTCGTCGACACCGCCTGGGAGGACAAGCACCCCGCCGCCGAGCTCGACGCCCGCCGGCCCGGTCCCGGCGACCCGGCCCAGATCATGTTCACGTCCGGCACGACCGGCGAGCCGAAAGGCGTGCTCCACAGCCACGAGACGATGGACGTCGGCCTGCGGGCGGTGTCCGAGCCCCTCGGCCTGGGCGGCGACGACGTCGTGCTGATGTTCTCGCCCCTCGGCCACCAGACCGGCTACCTCTACGGCATGTGCATGCCGCTCAAGTACGGCATGAAGTTCGTCCTCCAGGACGCCTGGGATCCGGACACCATGCTGCGCCTGGTGGAGGCGGAGCGGGTGACGTGGACGATGGGCACGACGACGTTCGTCCTCGACGCCTGCGCCGCCGCCGCCCGCCACCCCGAGGCCGACCTGTCGTCCCTGCGCTTCTTCACCTGCGGCGGGGCGCCGATCCCGCCCAAGGCGGTGACCGAGGCCCGGGCCCGGCTCGGCACCCAGCTGGTGGCGGTGTGGGGCATGACGGAGGTCGGCGTGTGCACCATCACCCGGCCCGACGACCCCGACGAGACGGTGTGCGCCTCCGACGGGACGCCGCTCGACTGGGTCGAGCTGCGGATCGTCGACGGGCGCCTGCTGGTGCGGACACCGTCGCAGCACCTGACCTACCACGGCCGGCCCGACCTCTACGAGGAGAGCTTCCCCGACGGTGTGGCCGCCGGGTGGTTCGACACCGGCGACCTGGCCCGCCGGGCGCCCGACGGTTCGATCCGCATCACCGGCCGGGCCAAGGACCTCATCATCCGGGGCGGCGAGAACATCCCGGTGGCCGAGGTGGAGGCGGGGATCATCACCCACCGGCTGGTCCACGAGGTGGCCGTCGTGGCCACGCCCGACGAGCGCCTCGGCGAGAAGGTGTGCGCCGTCGTCGTCCCGGCCGGTCACGACGCGCCGACCCTCGACGAGCTGCGGGCCCATCTCGACGGGCTCGGTATGGCCAAACAGTTCTGGCCCGAACGCCTCGTGGTCCGGGAGGCGCTGCCGAAGACGGCGTCGGGCAAGACCCAGAAGTTCGCCCTCCGGGAGGAGCTGGCGACGGGGTGACGGGCGGTCGCCACTCCGTCCGCAGCTTCTGCCGGCTGTGCCAGGCGATGTGCGGCATCGTCGTCGACGTCGACGGCGATCGGGTCGTGCGGGTGAGCGGCGATCCCGACCACCCCGTCTCCGAGGGCTACCTCTGCCCCAAGGGCCGGGCGCTACCGGCCCTGCACCACGACCCCGCCCGCCTGGCCGACCCGGCCTGGGAGGCCACGGTGGACGGGCTGGCCGTCCGGCTGGCCGGCCTGATCGAGCGCCACGGCCCCGGGGTGATCGGCGCCTACCGGGCCACCCACTGGGCCTTCGACGGTGCCGGCCGGGCGGTAGCCGACCGCTTCTTCCGGGCCCTGCCGACGACGCAGCTGTACTCGGCGTTGACGGTCGACGCCCCGAGCAAGACGCTGGTGCCGGACCTCGTGGCCGGCGCCCCGTTCGTGTTCCCGGTGCCGGACTGGGACGCCACCCGGCTGCTGCTCCTCGTCGGACAGAACCCGGTGGTGTCGCACGGCCATTCCACCGCCCGGCCCAACGCGCTGGTGACCCTGCGCCGCCTCCGGGCCCGGGGCGCCCGGCTGGTGGTGGCCGACCCCCGGCGGACCGAGACGGCCCGGCTGGCCGACGTCCACCTCCCGGTGCGGCCGGGGTCCGACCCGGCGCTGCTGGCCGGTCTGGTCCGGGCGGTGTTCGCCGCCGGTGCGGCCGACGGTGCCTACCTGGCCGCCTGCGCCGGCGCCGGTTCGGTCGAGGACCTCCGCCGCCTGGTCGACCCGTTCACCCCGGACGTGGTGGCCCGACGCTGCAGCGTCGAACCGGCCCTGGTCGAGGCGGCGATCACGGCGGTCGTCGACGCCGGCCGGCTCTCCGTCCAGACGGGCACCGGCGTGTCGATGGGCCCGGCTCCCAACGTCGGGGAGTGGCTGGCCTGGGCGCTGGCGGCGGTGACCGGCAGCCTCGACCGGCCGGGGGGCGTCCTGTTCAACCCCGGCGTCCTGCGCCCCCAGGACCAGGGCCTCGTCACCCGGCCCCGCCACGCCGGGCCGGAGCGCGACCCGGCCAGCCGGCCCGAGCTGCGGGCCTCCTACGGCGAGATCCCCTGCACCGCCCTGACCGATGAGATCGACGCCGGATCGTTGCGGGCCCTGTTCGTCCTCGGCGGCAACCCGCTGACGACGCTGCCGGGCTCCGCCCGGCTCCGCCGCTCCTTCGCCGGCCTCGACGTCCTGGCCGTCTGCGACATCCGCCCGACGGAGACGACGGCGGCCGCCACCCACGTGCTGCCGGTCGCCGGCCAGCTGGAACGGTCCGACCTCACGTCGTTCCTCGACGGCTACTTCCCGTTCCCCTTCGCCCAGCACACCGGCCCGGTGGTGGCCCCGCCGGCGGGCCGCCCCCCGATGTGGCGCGTCTTCGCCCGCCTCGGCCGCCGCCTCGCCCTCCCCGGCTTCGCCGACCTCGAGGCCGAGACCGACGACGGCCTCCTGGCCGGCGTCGCCCGCCGCTCCCGGGTGCCCTTCGCCGACCTCGCCGCCACACCGGGCGGCGTCGCCCCCGACGGGCCGGGCCCGGGCTGGTTGATTCCCGACCGCCTCCCCGCCGGCCGCCTCGACCTGACCCCGCCCGAGCTCGTCGCCCAGTTCACGGCCTGGCGCTCGGCCCCGGAGCCACCCCCCGGGTTCAGCCTGGTGCTGGTGAACCGCCGCCAGCTGCGCCAGTCCAACTCGCTGCTGCGCAGCGGCGCCGACCCTCCGCCGCTGCTCATGCACCCCGACGACGCCGCCCGCCTCGGCCTGAAGGACCGTCAGCCCGTCCGCCTCACCTCTCCGGCCGGCTCGACCGAGGCGGCGCTCGCCGCGACCGACGCCATCCGCCCTGGCGTCGTCTCCCTCCCCCACGGCTGGCCCACCCCCGGCGTGAACGAGCTGACCTCGTCGGTGGCCGACGTCGACCCCCTCACCGGAATGCCCCTCCTGACCGGACTCCCGGTCGAAGTCCTGCCCGCCTGAGTTCGGCCAAGACGTGTTGCCGGAGTTTGCACTCCCGCCAGCGCTGGGCGGTTCTCGGCGGATCTGGTTGGCTCCCCCCCAAGTAAACCCGCCAAATTCCCGCGCGTTCAGTTGCGGTTCAGTCGCTGCCCGGGCCCGGCCGGGCCTTTGGCTCTGACCCGGAGAGCGAGCTACTCCTCGTAGCGGCCGCCGAGGTAGCGGGCCAGGGGCTCCGCCGTGGCGAAGAACTTCATGCGCTTCTCGGGCTTGGCGAGGTGCAGGTTCCGGCATATGTCCCGTCGAACCGCTCTCGCTGTGGCGGGCTACGAGTCGTCCCCCGCCCCGAACCCAGCCGAGGTCGCACCGGAAGTCGCCGCCTTGGAGGCTCGTCTGGAGCGCCTGGCCGTGGAATACGCCAAAGACGGGCTCTGGACCAAGGAGCAGTACCTGCGCCACCGGGCGGGGCTGGAGGGGAAGCTGGACGCCGCCCGCGACGAGGCCGCCAAGGCCGCTACCGCCAGTGCTGGCTGGCGCACAGTCGGCATCCGCGGCTGGTGGGACAACGCCAGCGACGAGCAGAAGCGGGCGACCGTCCGCGACTACGTGCGGGGCGTGACGGTTCAGCCGGTCGGGCGGGGCTACCGCGGCGACACCACGTGGCAGAACACGAGCCTCGACTGGACCGAGAAGGGCCAGGCGCTCTCGGAGCTGCTCCAGGCCCAGGCCGAGCAGGACGCCGCCGAGGCGAGCTAGCCCCGCTTGCGTAGATTTGGTCGAGTCTGCAGGGCCCCGCCTCGAGGGCGCCGTACTCTCGGGGTGATGATCTACGTCGTCTACCCCCTGCTGCAAGTCGCCGTAATCGTCGTCCCGTTCGTAGCCCTGCTCCTGCTCAAGCACTGGCTCCCCCGAACAGGAGCTGTGCTGCTCGTGATCTTCACGCTGTTCCTCGTCGGAGCTTGGCTATTCGCGCCGCCGCACAGAGGTCCCTGCATGGCAGCGGGCACCAGTTGCTCGCAGTAATGATCCTTCTGCTGCTGCCCGCTCTCGTGCTCGGGCTCCTGTGGACCTACGGCTTCTCGGGCATCCCGCGCCACCCGCTGGCCCGCGCCGCGGCCGTCGCCCTGGCGGTGTTCCTTGTCGGCGTCGTCTGGCTCGGACTCGTCGTCGGGTCGATCAACTGCAACCCGGCGGAAGGGGAATGCGCCCATAGCGCCCCAGCGAAGACGCTGCCCCCGCTATGAAACTCCGCTGGCTTGCCGTGATCCTCCTCGCCCCCGTCTGGACCCCGCTCGCTGTCGGGTACCACCACGCCTGGAACCACTACCGGGCCGAGCGCGCCCGCAGTCTCCAGTTCTACGCCGAGTCCGCCATGCTGCCGAAGTGCGACGCAGCCTGCCTCGCCGAGCATGACCGGGACTGGCTTGACGAGCATCCCCCTCCTGGCGTTGTGCGGCGCAACGGCTGGTAACAGAAAGGCCCCGGCCCAGGGGAGCGTCGGCGCTCCGCCAGGCCGGCCCGGCCGTCGCTGGCGCACCGGCTGGGGCGCCGGCTCCGCCGGCTGCGCCTCCGGAGGCGCTAGGCCGAGCCGACCGGTTCCGCCGGATGGAACCGGGACGGCACGGGTCCCGACACCACCGGTCGTGATCGCGGCCCTCCCGGGGCTCGGATCACCACCGGTCGTGTTCCGGCCCGGACCCGAGCGGGCGAGCTACTCCTCGTAGCGGCCGCCGAGGTAGCGGGCCAGGAACCGCTCCGCCGTGGCGAAGAACTTCATGCGGTTTTCGGGCTTGGCGAAGCCGTGGCCCTCGTCGCCGAAGAGGAGGTAGACGTGGTCGATGCCCTTCTCCTGCATGGCGGCCACGATCTGCTCCGACTCGGCCTGCTTGACCCGGGGGTCGTTGGCGCCCTGGGCGACGAGGATCGGGATCCTGATCTGGTCGACCTTCGACAGCGGGGAGCGCTCCCACAACAGTTCGGCTTCCGTTTCGGGATTGCCGACCCGCTCGTGGAACTGGGCCACGATCGGCGCCCAGTAGGGCGGGATCGACTCGATGAGCGTCTTGAGGTTGGACGGGCCGACGACGTCGACGGCGCAGCAGAAGACGTCGGGCGTGAAGGTGGCGCCGACCAGCGCGGCGTAGCCGCCGTAGGAGCCGCCGGAGATGGCCACCCGGGCCGGGTCGACCCAGCCCTGCTTGACGACGAAGTTGACGGCGTCGATGAGGTCGTCGTGCATGGCCGCCGCCCACTGCTTGTTGCCGGCGTTGACGAAGTCCTTGCCGTAGCCCGTGGAGCCCCGGAAGTTGACCTGGATGGCCACGTAGCCCCGGTTGGCCAGCCACTGGGCTTCGGCGTTGAGGCCCCAGCTGTCGCGGGCCCAGGGGCCGCCGTGCACCATCAGCACCGCCGGCAGGTCGCGCCGTTCCAGCTCGGGCGGGAACGTCAGGTAGCCCTGGATCTCCAGCCCGTCGCGGGCCTCGTAGGCGAAGGGCTCCATGTGGGCCAGCCGGTAGTCCGACAGCGCCGGCTGGTGGTGGAAGAGGAACGTCGCCTTCTTCGTGTCGCGGTCCCAGGCGTAGTAGGCCACGGGGCCGTCGTCGACGGTGAAGGCGATGAGCCAGGTGCGGTCGGCGTGGTCCCGGCCGAGGAACGTGAAGTCGCCGGGCTGGATGGCGGCGATGTCGTTCATGTCGTCGACGATCGAGGGGTCGATGACGACGTGCTCGACCCGGGCCTTGGTGAAGGAGACCATCTGGATCTCCTTGGTGTCGGGGTTCGACATGACGCCGCTCACGTCGTAGCGGGGGTCCTCGGCCAGGACCGTGGCCACGCCGGTCCCGAGGTCGACCCGCAGCAGCCGGCTGGCGTTGGCGTCGACCGACGACAGCAGGTACAGCGAGTTGCCGTCGGCCGTGAAGCCGATCGGGGCGGTGCCCAGGGCGTCGTCGGAATCGACCTCCAGGAACACCTCCCACTGCTCGGCGGTGGCCCCCGGCCGCCGGCCGACGAGGTTCATCCCGCCGTCGGGCCGGGGTTGCAACCCGGCCCGGACCCGCAGCTCACCGTCGGCCACGAACCCGACGATGCCCGGGTTCTGCAGGACCTGCTCCAGCTCTCCGGTCTCGAGGTCGAGGTGGTAGACGTCGTGGAGCTGGGGGTTGTCCTTGTTCAGGCCGACCAGCAGCTCGGTGGGGAACTGCTTCTCCTCGGCGATCAGCTGGGCCTGGACGCCCTCGAACGGCGTGAGGTCGCGGGTGGTGCCGCTGGCCAGCTCGACGTCGTAGAGCCGCCAGTTCTCGTCGCCCCCCACGTCCTGGACGTAGAGGATGCGGGCGTTGTCCTGCCCCCAGAAGTAGGCCCGGATGCCCCGGTCGGTGTCGTTGGTGACGGGCCCGAAGGTGTCCTGGGGGGCGCCGATCTCGCCGACCCACACGTTGAGGACCCCGTTGACGGGGGCGATGTAGGCCAGCCGCTTCCCGTCGGGCGAGATGCGGGGCTGGACCTTCTCCGGGTTGCCGAAGAGGATCTCCCGGGGGACGAGCGGAACCGGGGGGGCGGCGGCGTCAGTCATGCCCACCGTCCTACCACGTCAGGGGACGGTGGCCTCCACGATGAAGTCGACGACCGGGCCGAGCTCGCCGGTGGCCGCCCGGACCCGCCGCTGGCGGTCGGCGCCGGTGCCCTCGGCCAAAGTCCGGCCCACCAGCTCCGATATCTCGTCCCAGTCGCCGAACTCCTCGAGGGCGGGGCGCAGCCGGGCCAGGAACCGGTCGATGAGCTCGGCGGCGGGGACGGCGGCCCGGGCCTCGACGTCGATCAACGTCCCGCCCACGCCGTAGCGGGCCGCCCGCCAGGTGGCGGCCCGGAGCAGCTCGGGGCGGACGGGCGCCGGCCGGGCCGCCGCCGCCCCCTCGCGCTCCCCGGCGGCGGTGGCGGCCAGGGCCCGGACCAGCCCGGCCGTCAGCACCGTGTCGTCGACGGTGAGCCCGACGTCGGCCACCCGGAACTCGACGGTGGGGAACTTGGCCGACGGCCGCACGTCCCAGTAGATCCGGGCGTGGTCGTCGATGCTGCCCGTCCGGAACAGCGCCTCGACCAGCGCCTCGTACTCGGCCCGGCCGGCGAACGGCGCCGGCGTGCCCGCCGTCGGCCAGCGCCGCCACAGCTCCGTGCGGTAGCTGGCGTAGCCGGTGTCGCACCCGCCCCAGAAGGGCGAGTTGGCCGCCAGGGCCACGATCGGCGCCAGCCACGGCCCCGCCCCGTTGACCACGGCGATGGCCACCTCGGGGTCGTCGATCCCGACGTGGACGTGGGCGCCGCAGATCACCTGCTCCCGGGCCAGCTGCTGGTACTCCCGCTCCACGACGGCGTACTTCGGGTTCACCGTCGGGTCGGCGGTCCAGGGCGAGGAGGGGTGCGTCCCGGTGGCCGCCAGCCGGCAGCCGGCGCCCGTCAGGGTGGCGGCCAGGCCCCGGCGCAGCCCCGTCAGGGCGGCCCGCACGTCGGCCAGCGTCTTTCCCACCGGCGTGTTCGTCTCCAGCTGGGACGGGTGCAGCTCGGGGTGGATGTCGTCGCCCACCCGGCGCCGGGCGGCGGGCAGCAGCTCCGGGCCGTCGGGCCGCAGCGCCCCGGTGGCGGCGTCGACGACGAGGAACTCCTCCTCGACGCCGATGGTGAACGGGCCGTTGTCCATGTGGCCACTCCTTACCCCGGACGGCCGGGCAGGTAGCGTGGCGGGCGTGACCCCGGCACCGGCGACCCTGGCGGAACGGCTCGGCCACGCCCCCGACGCCCGGCTCGTGATCATCAACGCCGACGAGCTCGGCCTCACCCGGGCGTCGAACGTCGGCGTCTACGACGCCCTCCGCCACGGCGC
>Ga0070741_10002145_pt1 | contig 54827 bp, 43 predicted proteins | sample Coa_R1_4_FD_66440 | JGI IMG/M metagenome (GOLD analysis project Ga0070741, IMG submission 66440) | Surface soil microbial communities from Centralia Pennsylvania, which are recovering from an underground coalmine fire - Coalmine... | ecosystem: Environmental > Terrestrial > Soil > Unclassified ... | reverse complement strand
TAGGACGCGCCGTCGACCACGGGGACCTCGCGCTCCCGGTTGACCACGAGGTGCTGCCAGAAGAACTCGGCCAGGGTGGTGTCGGGGGGGACGACGGGAATGTCGGCCCACAGGACGGCGGACACGGGCAGGGCGAAGCGGCGTTCGAGGTGCCCGAGGCGGGCGGGCATCTGGTACGGCGAGGCCGACGCCCGGCCCATGAACAGCTGGGCCACGACGGCGGCGATGAGGCCGGGGACGATGAAGCCGGGGCGCCCGGTGGCCTCGGCTGCGAACACCACGCCGGCGAGAGGGACGCGGTAGCCCGCGCCCAGGAAGGCGGACACGCCCACCAGCGGGAAGAAGTTGCTGCCGGTGATGCCGATGCGGAACAGGCCCTGCATGAGCCGGCCCATGAGCGCGCCCTCGATCACCAAGGGGATGAACAGCCCGCCCACGCCGCCCCCGGCCACGGTGACGATGGTGGCCAGGGCGCGCATCAGGAGGAGGGCGAGCACCAGCCCGAGGGCCCGGTGGGGGTCGAACGCCCAGCGCAGGTTGTCGTACCCGGCGCCCAGGGTGAGGCCGTCGCCGAAGAGCCGGAACGACAGGGCGGCCAGGCCGGACAGCACCCCGCCCGCCACCGCGGCCCGCGCCAGCGGGTGCACGGTGGCGGCCACGTGCTTGGCTCGGGCCAGCGCCGTGGCGAACAGGCGGGCACCCACGCCGCAGGCCACCCCCAGCACCGCCGCCCCGCCGAGGTCCCGCAGGTTGAACGGGGGCGACCCACTCACCGCGAACAGCGGCGTGGTCCCGGCGAAGGCGACGAAGGTGACGTAGCTGGCCGCGGCGGCGATGCCCGCGGGCAGAAGCATGCGCCGGGCCAGATCCTCCTGGTACGGCACTTCGAGGGCGAACACCAGCCCGGTGGCGGGCGCCTTGAAGATGGCGGCTACCCCGGCGGCGGCACCGCACACGAGCAGGACCTTGGCGTCCTCTCGGCTGAAGAAGCGGGATAGCTTCCGCTGCAGCCACGACCCGATGGACGCGCCCAGGTAGATGGACGGGCCCTCGTAGCCCATGGCGCCGCCGAGGCCCAGGGTGGCCACGCTGGCCAGAAGGCGCCCGGCCACAGGGCGCAGATCGAGCCGGTTGACGGGGTCATGGAAGCTGCGGATGTACTCGTCGGCGGTGGCCGGCGAGGCCCGCCCACTGAGGTAGCGCAGGCACAGGGCGGCCAGCATCAGCCCGACCGTGGGTGCGGCGATCTGTACGGGCTGCGACCGCTCGCGCATCCAATGGAACAGCTGCTCGCGGGCGACCCACTCGAAGGCGGCCACACCCGCCCCGGTGAGCACGCCGGTGATGGCCGCCAGCAAAAGTACCTGTCGTGTCCGCCGGCCGAGTGCCAGCAGGGCGGGGCGCACCTGCCGGCGTCGGGGTTCGGCCATCGCTGCATCATCGCGCTCTACGCTGGATCCATGGCCGACGGCGAAGACGACGTCCTGTCCCGTTACCGACGTGTGGCCGAGGGTTTCACCGCCCGGCTGGCGGATTGCCCACCGGATCGCTGGGCCTCCCCGTCGCCGTGCACGGAATGGACCGCCGTCGACGTCGCCCGGCACGTGGTCGACACCCATCGCCGGGTGATGAGCACGTTGGACGGAAGCGAGCCCACCCCGATGGGCCCGGAGGACGTGCAGGACGCGTGGGCGGCGGCCACGGCCACCGTGCAGGACGCCCTGGCCGACGAGGAGCGGGCGTCGACGGTGATCAGCGGCATGTTCGGCGAGCAGCCCTTCGAGCGCCTGGTGGACCGGCTGCTGTGCGCCGACACCCTGGTGCACACGTGGGACTTCGCCCGGGCCACGGGCCAAGACGAGCGCCTCGACGCGGGTGCTGTGGACGCCGCCTTCGAGTTCCTCCAGCCCATCGACGAGGCCATGCGCCGGCCCGGCGGCATGGGCCCGAAGATCGAGCCACCGAAGGGGGCCGACGCCCAGACCCGGCTGCTTTGCTTCGTGGGGCGCGCCGTCTAGAGACGGGCCAGGGCGGGTACGTCCCCCAACCGGCCGGAGAACCTGCGGCAGAAGTCGTCGGGCCACTCGACGACGGCCGGACGCGAAGATGTGCGGTCATGCCTGCGCCGCAGTTGCCCGTGCTGTCGTTCGCATCCCGGGCGGACTGGGCCGAGTGGTTGGATGCCGAGCACGCGCGGTCGCCCGGTATGTGGCTCAAGCTGGCCAAGGCCGGGTCGGGCGGGCCGTCGGTGACGTACGCCGAGGCGCTGGACGTCGCTCTGTGTTACGGCTGGATCGACGGCCAGAAGCGGTCTGCGGAGGGCGAGTGGTGGTTGCAGCGGTTCACGCCCCGGGGGCCGCGAAGCCGGTGGTCGAAGATCAACCGGGAGAAGGCGGAGGCGCTGCTCGCGGCCGGGCGCATGGCGCCGGCGGGGGTGGCGGCGATGGAGGCCGCCAAGGCGGACGGTCGGTGGGACGCCGCCTACGACTCGGCCCGCACGGCGGCCGTGCCCGGCGACCTGGAGGCAGCGCTGGCGGCGTCACCCGCGGCCAGCGCGGCGTTCGCTGCCCTCGACCGCACCAACCGCTACGCCATCCTCTATCGCGTGCAGGCCGCCAAGCGGGCCGCCACCCGGGCGCGGCGCATCGAGCAGTTCGTGGCCATGCTGGTCCGAGGGGAGAAGCCCTACCCGTAGTCGTCGCTCGTGTCGTCGGTCGTGTCGCTGGCGCTCGCGCTCAACGCGAGGCCAGGTGCTGGTGCACCAGCCGCACGGCCATGGCCCCTTCGCCCACGGCCGCCGCCACCCGCTTGATGGACCCGCTGCGCACGTCGCCGGCCGCGAACACGCCCGGTTCGGTGGTCTCGAGGAAGAGGGGGCTCTGGTCGCAGCCGCCGGCCGCGGCGTCGGGACCGGTGACGACGTAGCCGTGGTCGTCGAGGGCGAGCTGGTCGGCCAGCCAGCCGACGTGGGGGGAGGCACCGATGAACACGAACATGGCCTTGGCCTCGATCGTCGACCGCTCGCCCGTGTGGCTGTCCTCGGCGATCACCGCTTCGAGGTTGCCCTTCTCGCCCACCAGCTCGCGGACCTCGGTGTGGAGCATGACCTCGATGTCCGGGCGCTTCTCGATCTGGTCGACGAGGTACCGGGACATGTCCTGGTGCAGGTCCTCGCAGCGGGCGATCAGGCGCACGCGGGCGGCGTGCTTGGCCAGGAAGAGCGACGCCTGCCCGGCGGAGTTGCCACCACCGACCACCACCACCGGATCGCCGATGCACTGCATGGCCTCCATCTGGGTCGCCGCGTAGTACACGCTCGTTCCCTCGAACTCCTCGAGGTGGGGCACCGGGAGGCGCCGGTAGTGCACGCCGGTGGCGATGACGAGCGTGCGGCCGACGACCTCGCTGCCGTCGTCCAGCTGGATGACGTACTGCTCGTGATCGGGGACGAGGGCGGTGGCGGCGGCGGGCACGTTGATGCGGGCCCCGAACTTCTCGGCCTGGATGACCGCTCGCTCGGCCAGTTCGGCACCGGAGACGCCCGAAGGGAAGCCCAGATAGTTCTCGATCCGTGGTGACGTGCCCGCCTGCCCGCCCGTCGCCACCCCGTCCAGGGCCAGGGTGGTGAGGCCTTCGGATGCGCCGTAGACGGCGGCAGCCAACCCGGCCGGGCCGGCGCCCACGACGATGAGGTCGAACACGGTCCGCGCCTCGACCGGGACACGCAGCCCGATACGGCGGGCCAACTCGGCGTTGCTCGGGTTCCGCAGTACCTCCTGCCCGTGCCAGATGACGATCGGGGTCTCCTCCGGGTGGACGCCGAGCGTCCTCAGGAGCTCCTCGCACCCGGGGTCGTTCTCCAGGTCGATGAACCGGTGGGGCAGCCGGTTGCGCGCCGCGAACTCGCGCAGGCGGCGGGTGTCGGGCGAGTACCGGGACCCGACGATGCGAAAGCCCGTGCCCAGCCCGATGAGGATGGAGCGACGGATGAGGTAGGCCCGCAGGATGAGGTCGCCGAGAAAGGGGTCCTGGCTCACCAACCGGCGCAGGCGGTCGACCGGGACCACCAGCACGGCGCCCGGTTCGCGCACCACCGCGGTCACGAACACGGCCTCGCCCGTGAGCAGCCCCAGTTCGCCGAGGAACCGGCCGGGCCCGTGCACGCTGATGGGCGGCTCGTCCCGGTCGGGTCCGTCGACGATGGCCACCGTGCCCTCGAGGACGACGTAGAAATCGCACGTCGGGTCGCCCGCGTGGAACAGCACGTCGCCCGTCTTGGTCGGCCGGCGCTCGCCGTGGGCGGCGAGGCTGTTGATCTGCGCTTCGGTCAACCGGGGGTAGGCGCCGTGGACGTCAGGCGTCTCCTCGAAGGGCGTGGAAGGCGAGGAGGTCGTGGCGGGCCCGGCCATGGATCAGATCGTCGTTGGTCGGGCCGGAGACGGCATCCCGCGATCGCGTAGCGGCTCGGTTGTGCTCAGGGGTGCTTGGGCCCGGGCGGCACGCCCTCGAGCTCGAAGGCGACGTCGTCGACGTAGCACCAGAACCAGTCCTCACCCGGCTCGAAGGACCGCACGATGGGGTGCCCGACGGCCAGGAAGTGCTTGGTGGCGTGCCGGCCGGGCGAGCTGTCGCAGCACCCCACGTGCCCGCAGGTCTGGCACAGCCGCAGGTGCACCCAGTCCCGCCGCCCCCCGGCCAGGCAGTCCTCACACCCGAGGGAGGAGGGGGTGACGTCCTGGATGGCGTCGAGGTGGGTGCAAAGCGGTGCCGCGTAGGCCACGATGCCACTCTGCCTTGGGCGGGGGGTCGGCCAAACCACGCGTGCTCGTGGTTCTCTCACAGCAGGAGCAGCGGTGACCGGGCCCCGGTTCCGGCTCCGCTGAAGCTCGCCGAGCAGCCGGACCAAAGCGGTGACCTGCACACGTCCGCGGACAGCGCCGGTCACGGCGGAGCGACGGTCGACGTCCTTCGTCGCGCAAGCGACGGCAAGGTCCGCGGCTACGCCGTTTCCGCATGGCGCGCCGGCACGGCCGGCGGCGGCAGCATCAGCCCGAAGTAGTCCCACACGGCTCGCACCGCGACGACGTCATCCTCTTCGATGTGGCGGCGGGCGCTCATCGATGCGTACGTGCCGGGGCGGGCCGCGGTGGAGAGCCGGGCGAGGTTCTGGGCCGCGCGCCGCACCAGCTCGGTCACTTCGAACGACAGCTTGGTCCGGGTCAAGGCGGACGCGGCCCACCGCACCAGGCTCAGGTTTCCCTCGACCTGGAGGGCCAGATCCGACAGGTTCTGGTGGTACCAGGTCAACGCGTTCTCGTTGGCGCTGTCGCTGAAGCGCCAGGGCAGCCAGACGACGCGACCCCGGGGCACTCCGTAGAGCCCGCCGCCGTCCGCGTACTCGGGCCGCGAGCTGATCCTGCCCTCCTGGACCGCGTGGAGCGACAAGAACTGCCACCGGGGGTTGAGGCACGCCAACCCATGGACGGCGCGCCAGATGGAATCGTCGGACTCGGGCGCCGCGTCGCCAGCGCCGGATATCACCGTGGAGATGGCGAAGTAGCGGTCGGGATGGGTCGCACGCGCCGGGTCGCCGCCGGCCTGGCGCAGGGCGGTGTCCGCCGCCGTCCGCAGCACCTGGGCAGCATCGTCGTAGACACCCCCGCCGAAGTTGTAGCGGTCCGTGGTGGCCGCCGAGACGACACGGCTGACCGTCCGCGTGAGGTCCTGCCCGACCGAGTCGACTTCGAGCTCCAGCACCGCGGCAACGCCGTGGGGCCACACGTACGACCAGAGCCTGGGCGTGTTCGCCGCCAACGGCTTGCGTGCCGACCGATCCCGAAGCGGCACGAGCCGGTTCCAGCCCAGCGACACCGACGTCCGCTTCGGGTAGTCGAGGCCCACGTAGTAGGCCCAGAAGTGGCTGAAGCCACGCTGGTGCCAGGCGGGAACGAAAGCCGGTTTGTCGTGCCCATCCGGATCCCGCGAGAAGGCGGATGCGAACTTGGCTCGGGTGCTGAAGGCCCCACTTCCATCTACCAGCATCTGAGGGTCACTCAATGTCCACACCAGCGTGACCCGCGTGCTCTCGACGATCTCGGTCATAGGTGGTTACTCTCAATGTGATGGCGCAACCGCAATGTTGTGCGTGCCGGCCCCTGCGGGGGCCGGACCCTTTTCACGGCCCCTGTTCCTCGATGATGCGCCGGGCGGGAAGACGGCGGCTGTCGTCGAGCTTGGTCTTGGGCACCAGCTCAGGCCCGGCCCACGAGCCGGTCGCAGCCCATCCGACAGTTCCGGGCGGTGCGCCGCCCAGCGCATCGGCGGCGGCCTTGCCTTGGTCGGCGGCGATGGCGGTCTCGAGCGCGCTCCAGTCGTTGCCGAGCCTCTGACGATCGACCTCGATGGGCGGGCATACCCAACACGATGGGGGGTCGGTTGCGGCATCGGCCAGTTTGAAGAGCTGCAACGTCGTCTCACCGTCACCGATCCGAACCTGCGGGAACGTCAACTGCCGGTGAGCGGGCACGCCACCGCCGAGCGGTCGCTTCCGGGAGAGCTTGTGCAGCACGGCAACGGGGTCGTCGCCGGGTCCCGGGGTCCGGTCACGCACGTAGGCGGCGAGGCCCCGGCCGACCAGGAAATCGACGACGAGATACATGAGGTACGCGACGATGCCGAATCCCACCGACCAGGCCGTCAGGACGACGAGGTCGCCCGCCGCGTAGCCGGAGAGGACGTTGCGGCCGCCCGGGAGGTGTGGGTACACCGGGACGGCCGCGAAGGAGAGAAGCACGGCGACGACCCACGTTTGCGCGTTGTTGGGCGCGAGCTGCTTGACCCAGAGGGCCTGTTTCGTCCGGGCGCTGGCCAGCAGATAGAAGACGGTGACGGCGAGGAATCCGGGGAGGATGAGGAAGGACACCTTGAGGATGTCGAGGACGCCGGTATCGCCGATGGCTGTCATGTCGATCGTCGTCGTCGCCACCGCTGTGCGCGCCGGGTGGTCGCCGTAGTCGATCTCGAAGCTGATCGGGTGCTTGCTCGCCGAGCTCCTGTCGGGAACGGTTATGACCCATCGAAGGACCTTTGCGTCGCCGGGCCCGATCGTCAGTGGCTCGGGCTTCTCCTGGGCCTCGCAGCCGTCTGACCCTTTTGCCGGCGGCGAGGTGAACGACGGGCACACCCGGAGTTCCGCTGACGGTTCCACTACCACTTCGTGGATGGTCAACGGGACAAGCGCGGCATTCTCGACCGTGACGCGTGCTTCGGCCTGCTGGTATTGGCGCACCTTGTCGCTGATGCTCGATACCGTGACCTTCAGGCCGGCGGGTGGTTGAGCATCATTTGCCTGCCCGAAGGCGGCGGAAGCCGGGGCGAAGGCGAGGATTGCCAGCAGCATTCCAAACGACAGCCGGCATGGGCTCGCCGGCCAGGATGCGGTCCGCACTCGGGTCTTGGGCGGTCCGTGAGCCACGGGCGAAACGCTACCGCCTCGTCCCGATTGGTGCGCCGGTCGTGAAATTCGTGGCCGAACTCCCGGCGTCGCTGTCTTGTACGAGGGGTGTGCGTACACAGACAAACAGGGTGGTCCTGGGGTGTCATTGTACGGACACCCTGGGGCCACCATCGACGGCCCAGCGCTGGCGCTGTGCCCGCCAAACACGTCGTTCAGGGCGGGCGACGGCGATCGATAAGGGCCGACCTGGCAGGTTGTGCTACCTGCTGTGCTACCGGTTCCTTCGTGGTGCAGCGCGAGAAGCGATCGGTGTCGCGGCCGCACGACCTGGCCCAAGCCATCGACCATGCCGCGGAGATGGAGTGCACGTCCTTCAGTGCCTGGCCGGCCGACGCGGTGGCCCATCGTCTGCGCCTCGAAGCCGGCCGCGAAGGCGTCGCTGAGTGGGAGGGCGAGCACGGCTCCTTGACGGCCGAAGAGCTCGCCGAGGGCCTTGCTCGCGCTCGGGCGCTGCTTGGAAGGCAGCCGACGAGACAGCGGCCCAAGCGGTCCGCGTGATGGCCGTGACCTACGACACGGGAGCCTTGCTCGCGGCTGAGCGCTACGACAGGGCGATGTGGGCATTGCGCGCGGGCTTCCTGGCCGAGGAGGTCGTGCCCGTCGTCCCCGCCCCCGTCCTCGCCGAGGCATGGCGCGGCGGTCCTCGTCAGGCGAGCCTCGTGCGGCTTTTGGCGCTCTGCGTCATGGAGCCGATGAGCTACGGCCAGGCCCGCGCTGTCGGCGTGCTCGCCGGGCGGGCAGCTCGCGACGACATCGTCGACGTGACCGTCGTCGATGGCGCGCTTGGGTGCCGCGACGCGGTCGTCACGTCGAACCTCGGCCACATCGCGAGCATCGCCTCGGCTGGGCGGCGACGCCTGCGACTCGACACGGTGTAGCACCCGGGAAACGCCCGTCGCGTCCGTCCGGTGGCGTGCTACGCCCCGGTCCTGCCACCCGCTCGGACGGCACGGAAGGCCGAGTCGTCGCGCAGATGGATGTGATGCGTCCGACGAGGATGCCGTCCTCTAGCGCAACCGGAAGGAGAAATTGCGACACGACCCGCGCCCCGCGTCGTAATGAGATATGACGTTCCAAGGGGGGAAACGATGCTTCGCCGAGCTGTTGTTCTTATCGCTGCTGTTATCACCGCCAGCACGGCGTTTCTTGCCGTCGAGCCCGCGGCAGAGGCGTATCCGAATGTCACCGCCGGCGAGTACTTCGTCGTCTCGGGCAACTGGCAGTGCGACAACTCCGGCTGCACGGCGGTGAGTGGCACGTCGACGTCGTGCGCCGAGACGGAGGCGGAAGTCGTTGGCTTGATCCTGTGGGACGTGGCCGCACCGGTGGTGACGCCGCCGTGCGGCGCGCATTTTTCCGGCAACCTGACAAAGACCTGCACCTTTGGCAACTGCGAGATCGCCGGCAACCTCGGCTTCTACTTCAACGACGCGAGCGATCCCGGGTACACGATCGGCCCGATTCAGGTGGCGCTTCACGGCGTCTATGACCAGCAGATCGTGATCACCAACCCCCAGGGCGCGGGCGTGTTGACTATCGACGCTGCATTGAGCGCGGCCGACGTCTACCAAGTCGACCCGACGCTTGTGTGGAATGGCGCCGGAAGTCTCTCGGGCGGCTGTTCCGGAGGCTCGGGCGTCGTGCTGTTCGTGGGATGCCAGTCGAGCACGTTTACCCTCGTAATCGGCGCCGAGCAGAACGATTAGGGAACGTCACACGGCGTGCGGGTTTCGCCACGCATGTCGACCCCACTCCGTTACGGTGCGAAGGCGCCCAAACGGGGTTCAGCCGGCGGGAACCTCGTCGCTGGAGATATGGCCGAGCGAGCGGTCAACGGCCAGCGGCGACGGGGAAGACGACGAGGGCATCCTCGTCGCCGGCGTTCTCCGGTCGGTGATCGGCGCCAGGATTCCCTGCCGGGCCGCGAGCTTCTTGGGCACGCCGTCGACTGTGGCGATGAGCGCCGGTGCGCCGCCGAACATGCTGCGGGCGAACTTCGGCTTCCGACTTGGGTCCCCGGAGCGACTCGGCTCGTTCGCGACAGTGACCAGCGGAAAACCGGCTGGTCACAGAAGTGGGCCGTAAGGGATTCGAACCCCTGACCTCTTGCGCGTCATGCAAGCGCTCTACCACCTGAGCTAACGGCCCGGAACGACGGTCGCTGACCTTACCATCCAGCTTTGGCCGCGCTGACGTCAGTACGACGGTGTGAGCGCACCAAAGTGGTCGGGCGGGCTAGTGGGACGGCGCGGCGTTGGTGGCGTAGCGGGCGGGGTCGGCGTCGAAGCCGGTGGCGCAGCCGGGGTTGCAGAAGTGGTACTCCACGCCCTCGTGGGTGCGGTGGGCGGGAGCGGTGGCGGGGTCGACGGTCATGCCGCACACGGGGTCGATCGCGCTGGCCGGGGCCCCGGCGCGGACAGCCCCGGCCGATCCCACGAATCGCTCCCGGCACCGGTCCGAGCAGAACCAGTACCGCCGGCCGTCCACCTCGGCCACGGCCGGGGCGTGGGCGGTCTCGACCTGCATGCCGCACACCGGGTCGATGGCGTATCCCTGCCCGCCACCCAGGCGGGCTCGGTTGCGGTGCAGCCACCAGAGCACGGCGAACACGCCGAGGAAGGCGATGTTCAGGAACGTGGTGTAGTTCCACTCGAAGCGCGTCATCACGATGTCGTGCGGGCGACTGGCCGGCACCCACCCCAGCAGCGAGAACAGGCCCTCGACGGCCAGCCCGGCGGCGGCCATCACGACCCAGAACAGCACGAAGAGGCGCAAGGCGATCCGCGTTCCGTAGAACTTGCGGTAGATCAACACGAGGGGCAAGGCGATGAGGTCGGCGAAGATGAAGCTGATCACCCCGCCGAAGCTGATGCCGCCGTGCCAGAGGGCGGCGGCCATGGGCACGTTGCCCACCGAGCACACGAAGCTGATGAAGGCGATGAACGGCCCGATGAGGACGTTCTCGAGCGTGGTCCAGAACCCGTGCCCGTGCATGAACACGTCGTTCCATGCGTGCATGGGCACGACGACGGCGAGCACCCCGGCCACGGCGTAGCCGATGAACAGCTCCTTCCGGAGCATGGTGAGGTCGGCCATGGTGTAGCTGGCCGCGTCGGCCCACCCGGCCTTGGACCGCACTCGCCGGGCCAAGGGCTCGCGGCCGTCCGGCTCGCTGTCTGCGGTACCGGCGCCACCATCGCCCTGCTGCAGCCGCCGCCGGGCAGCCTCGATATCGGCCCGCTTGAACACCACGGCCCCCACCGCCACCAGCAGCACGATCATGATGGGCCCGCCCACGAACTCGGCCAGGGCGAACTGCCAGCCCATCAGGATCAGCAGCACCACGCCCAGCTCCACCACCAGGTTGGTGGAGGCGAACATGAACACCATGGCCGACAGGAAGTCGGCGCCCTTCTGGAACAGGGACTTGGCCATGGCCGTCGCCGCGTACGAGCACGACGAGGACACCATGCCGAAGGCACCCGCCCGGGCCACGGCCGCAGGCCGGTGGTCGCCCAGCACCCGCTGCATCTGCTCACGGGACACGAACGCCTGCACGGCGCCCGACAGGGCGAACCCGAGGACGAGGGCCCACAGCGTCTCCCAGAACATGAAGAACGCTTCGCGACCCGCGGCCCACACGTCCATCACGAGCGCACCAGCCGGGCGATGGCGGCCGTGGCCTCGGCGACCTTCTCCTCCGCGCCCTTGCCCCCTTCCATCAGGGCGGCGGCCACGCAGTGGCCCAAGTGGTCGTCGAGCATCTCCAGGGCGACCGCCTGCAGGGCGTGGGTGGTCGCGGAGATCTGGGTGAGCACGTCGATGCAGTACGCGTCCTCGTCCACCATCCGCTGCAACCCCCGCACCTGGCCTTCGATGCGGCGCAGCCGCTTGGTCACCGCGTCCTTGTGGTCGCTGTAGCCTGGCTTGGTCATGCGACGATTATACCCCTGGGGGGTATGGCTGGGCACGGCCATGCTGGTGACGGCGGCCTGCGGGGGAGGCAAGCACGCCGCGCCCAAGCCGGGCCCGACCACCACGACCACCGCTCCGCCCACCACCTCCACGACGGCCGGCTTTCCCGCCGGCGCCTCGCCCCTCACCGCCCTGCCGGCCCCGCCGGGCACCGCCGGTCGCCCCGCCCTCGTGGTCAAGATCGACAACGCCCCCAAGGCCCGTCCCCAGTCGGGCCTCAACCAGGCCGACATCGTCATCGAGGAGAAGGTCGAGGACGGCGTCACCCGCTTCTTCGCCATCTTCCAGGGCCAAGACGCCAGCCCCGTCGGCCCCGTGCGCTCGGCTCGCACCACCGACATCACGCTCGTCACCCCGCTCAACCACCCGCTGTTCGCCTACTCGGGCACCAACGCCACCTTCCAGCAGCTCGTGAACAAGGCGCCCCTCGTCGACGTGGGCTACAACGCCGTCCCTGCCGAGTACCGCCGGGATGGCGGGCGGCCGGCGCCCTACAACCTCTTCAGCACCACCCCCGCCCTCTTCCGCCACGCCCCCGCAGGGGCCGCGCCACCCCCGCCTCCGTTCACCTACCGGGCCGCCGGCCAGCCCTCGGCGGGCACGCCCGTCACGCACCTCCACATCGAGTTCAAGGGCGCCCACGTGACCACGGTGGTGGACTACCAGTGGGACGCGGCGGCCGGCGTGTGGCGCCGTTCCCAGGACGGCGGGCCCCACATGGACAGCGCCAACCAGCAGGTCGCGCCCAAGAACGTGGTGGTGGCGTTCGTGGAGTACGTGGACACGGGCCAGCGCGACCAGTCGAACACGCCGGTGCCCGAGGGCAAGGTCATCGGCTCGGGACCCGCGTGGGTGTTCACCGACGGCAAGCTCGTCGTGGGCACGTGGTCCAAGGCCGACGCCGCGGCCGTGACCACCTACACCGACGCGACCGGCAGCCGAATCCCGCTCACACCCGGCCAGACCTGGCTGGAGCTGCCGCCGCCGAACAGCGCGTCGAACTCCTAGGCGGGGAAGGACAGCGACAGGGCGAAGTCGCCGGCCTCGTCGGTCCACCAGTGGGCCAGCTCCAGCCCGGCCGCGGCCAGCTCGGCGGCGACGCCGTCCCGCCGGAACTTGGCGCTGATCTCCGTGCGCATCTCCTCGCCGGCCGCGAAGGGCACGACCAGCCCCAACTCGGGTACGGCCACGGACTGGTCGACCTGCGAGCGCAGCCGCATCTCGATCCAATCCTCGGCGGCGTTCCACACGGCCACGTGGTCGAAGCGCGACGGGTCGAACGACGCGCCCAGCTCCCGGTTGAGGACGAGCAGTACGTTGCGGTTGAACGCGGCTGTGACCCCGGCGGCATCGTCGTAGGCGGCTTCCAGCCGGCCCACGTCCTTCACCAGGTCCGTGCCCAGCAGCAGGCCGTCACCCGGGCGCAGGCCGCTGGCCACCTCGCTCAGGAACTTGGCCCGCTCGGCGGGCACCAGGTTGCCGATGGTGCCGCCCAGGAAGGCAATCAACCGGGCCGACCCCGACGCTGGCAACAGGCCCAGGTGGTGCTCGAAGTCGCCCACCACGGCATGCACGGCGATCCCCGGGTAGGCGGCCGCGATCTCGGCTCCGGCGGCCCGCAGCGTGGCCTCGCTCACGTCGAAGGGCACGAACCGCCGGAGCGTCCCCGCGTCCCGCAGGGCGTCGAGCAACAGGCGCGTCTTGGTCGACGTGCCCGAGCCCAGCTCGATGAGTGTGTCCGCGCCGGACGCCGCCGCGATCTCACCCGCCCGCCGCTCGATGATCTCCCGCTCCCGGCGGGTGGGGTAGTACTCGGCCAGGCGGGTGATGTCGTCGAAGAGCTGCGAGCCCCGCTCGTCATAGAACCACTTGGGCGGCAGCTCCTTGGGCGAGGACGTGAGCCCCCGCCGGGCGTCGGCCCGCAACGCCGACCGCATGTCGTCCGGCCCCAAGTGGACCTCCACGGTGAACCCAGCCTCGCTCACAGCACCCCCTCAGCTATCGATACGGATTCCGCCGTCGCCTCCACCAGCGAGCGGTCGGGGACGTGTTCCCAACCGGGCTCGTCGTCGAACGGTTCCGACGCAACAACGACGCCGCCGGCCCGGCGCACGAACAACGAGTCGCCGAACGCGGTGGCCACCACCCGGCGCCCGTCGGTGAGGGCCAGGTTGAGCCGCGAACCCGGCGCCATGGAGGCCACACCCGCAACGACCAACTGCATCGCCGCCGCAGGCGAGAGCCCGGTGTCCATGCCACCGAGCACCATGGCGAACAGCACCTCCGAGTCGGCCGCGCCCTCGATCTCGGCCAGCCGTCCGGGCGACACGGCCGCTCGCAACTGCACGCCGCACCCCGACGGACCGGCGAAGCCCTCGACCGCCCCGTTGTGGGCAAACAGCCACGGCCCCGAGGTGAAGGGGGCGGCCCCGCTCTCCTCCACTGGCGCCGGCGGGGTGGCGTTGCGCACCGCGGCCAGGACGGCGGTCGACGCCACCACCCCGGCCAGGCTGGCGAAGCTGCGGTCCGTCCAGATGGGGCGGGCCCTGCGGTAGCGGGCGGGCTCGGGGCGCCGGTCGTGGTCGTACCACCCCACGCCGAACCCGTCGGCGTTCACCGCCCCGTGTCGCTGGTGGCGCGGCTCCCACGACTGGCGCAGCAGCGAATGGGGTGGGGCCAGCAGCAGGTCGTGCAGGGTGACGGGCGGCCCCACATAGGCCAGCAGGCGGCACACGGCTGGTCCTACCCCGCGTCCCGGGCGCAGCGGAAGCCGGCGAAGATCTGGCGGCGGATGGGGTAGTCCCAGTTGCGGAACGTGGTGCGCACGGCCCGCGGGTGGGTGGCCCACGACCCGCCCCGCAGCACCTTGTAGGCGGGGCCGTAGAACACCTCGGAGTACTCGCGGTAGGGGAACGAGGCGAACCCGGGGTAGGGCTCGAAGTCCGACGCCGTCCACTCCCACACGTCGCCCACCATGGACAGGCAGCCGTAGACGCTGGTGCCGCCGGGGAAGGCGCCGGCCGGCGCCGGCCGCAGGTGGCGCTGCCCCAGGTTGGCCTGGCCCACCGGCTCGGCGTCGCCCCACGGGAAGCGGCGCTTGCTCGACGCGGCCGGGTCCCATGACGCCGCCTTCTCCCACTCGGCCTCGGTGGGCAGTCGCTTGCCCGCCCAACGGGCGAAGGCGCTGGCTTCGTACCAGCACACGTGCTGGACGGGCTCGTCGTCGGGGACGGCCTCGTGCCACCCGAACCGCCGTCGAGTCCACGAACCCCCGGTATCCCGGGACCAGAACTGCGGCGCCTCCAGGCCCGCCTCCTGGCGCCAGGCCCATCCCGCCTCCGTCCACCACCGGGGGACGGCGTAGCCCCCGTCCTCCACGAAGGCCCGGTACTGCCCGTTGGTGACCGGTGCGGTGTCGATCCAGAAGGCGGGCAGGTCGACGGTGTGGGCCGGTCGTTCGTTGTCGTAGGCCCACGGTTCGGTGGACGTGCCCATGGTGAACGGCCCGCCCTCGACCAGCACCTCAGCGGCACCGGGTGCGGGCCGGACGGGCACGCCCACCGGCGCGTCGATCGGGTAGTAGGCCGAGCTCTCCATCAGCTGCAACGTGGCCAGCATGGTTTCGTCGTGCTGGTGCTCGTGCTGCACCACCATGCCGTACACGAAGCCGCCGTCGAGCAGGGGTGAGCGCTCGTCCAAGGCCACCTTGCCGAGCACGTCGAGCGCCCGTTGGCGCACCTCGCCGATGTACCCGCGCGCCGCCGCCGGCCCGAGCAGGGGGAGGCCGGGCCGGTCCTTGCGGGGATGGCGGAAGGCGTCGTAGATCTGGTCGTACTCGGCGCCCACGCCGTCGGCCTCCAGGGCCCGCAGCAGCCACAGGTCCTCGTAGTTGCCGACGTGGGCCAGGTCCCATACGAGCGGTGACATGAGGGGGGAGTGCTGCCGGATGAGGTCGGCCTCATCCAGTGGGTCGAGCAGGTCGAGGGACCGCCGGCGAGCGGCGTCGAGCTCGGCGGCGATGACCTCCCGCAAGCCCGTGCCCATCAGGCTCCCACCGGCGTGGGGACCACGTCGTCGGCCGGGCAGAGTCGTCGAGACACGTAGCGATCGAGGTACGACACCACCAGCGGTGCCAAGGCCGGGTCCGCCCGGCTGGCGGCCGCTTCGAAGCAGGCCTCGGCCGCCGTGCCCAGCTCGGGGTCCTCCAAGCCGCAGCGCGCCGCCGTGCGCCAGCCCCACGTCACGGGCATGGTGATGCGGTCGAGGGCGGCAGCAGCCCGGTCGCTGGCCACGGGGTCGTCGAGCAGGGTGACGGCCACCGCCGCGGCCGCCTCCCACCACGGGCTGGGGAGGGCGTCGATGAACCGCAGCTCCAACCACCCCTTCGGGCGGATGGGCGGGAACAGGGTGGTGAGGTGGTAGTCGAGGTCGTCGGCCGTGGGCCATCCCAACGGGTGGCCGTCGCGCACCCAGGCCCGAAACGTCATGGGCCGGAGCACGGGCTCGAAGAAGTCCTGGCCGCCGGCGACCGTGCGCACGAACATGACCCGGGCATCGAGGGCGTAGTCCACCCAACCAGACAGCCCGCCCGCCGGGGGCGCCGTGCGGGTGCGGTCGATGGCCATCCACGTGGCCGCCCGGGTGGACTTCCAGCCGGTGGGCCGGCCGTCGGCCACGGGTGAGTTGGCGAACGAGGCCAGGAGGACGGGGCCGAGGCGGTGGGCCAGCGTCCACCGGCGCCGGGCCTCGGCGTCCGTGCCCAGGTCGACGTTGACCTGGAGGGCAGCGGTGCCGCACATCATGGTGCGACCGGCCCGGCCGTCGTGGTCGAAGTACACCTCCATGGCCGCGTAGCGGGGGGAATGGACGACCCGCGTGGGTACCTGGGTGGGATGAAGGCCGGTGGCCAGGAGGGAGACGCCGAGCGGGGCGAGGGCGGAGCTGACGGTGGCGGCGTCGGCCGCCAGCGCGTGGGCGGCGGCAGCCACACCGACCACGGGTGGTGAGCTGAGCTCGATCTGCCCGCCGGGCTCGAAGGTGATCCTGCTGCCGCCAGGCCGGACGACGCCGGCCAAGGCCGCATGCACGTCGTCCATGGGGACCCGGGGGACGGGAAACCACTCGCACTCCAACCCCACCACACCCGCCGAGGCGCCCTGGAGGGACGCGGCCGCAATGTGGTCCGCGGCTTCCTGCTCGGTCAGCTGGGGGAGAGTCGCAGGCATGATCACTCGGGGCCGGCGAGGCTACCAACGCCCCGTGGCCCCCTACTCCAAGAGAGCCCTGAGGTTAGGCGGCTTCAGCGCCCGACTGGCGGCGGCGGCGCAACCGGCGCCGTTCCAGTTCGTCGAGCCCGCCCCAGACACCGTCGTGCTGCCGGGAGTCGAGCGCGAACTGGAGACAGGCCTCACGGACCGGGCACCCGGCGCACACCGCCTTGGCCTGGGCCACCTCCGCCTCGTCGTCGGAGAAGAACACATTGGTGTCCAACCCTCGACAGGCCGCTTGTTCTTTCCACTCCAGTCGTGCCATTGGATCAGTGTCAACGGTGGACGCCCGGGATACATTCCCCCTGCTGCGGGAGTCGTGCTCGGCAGGAATGGGGGCCGTTTGGGGTGAACTCTCAAAGCACGGCAGAAGGGACGCGGGCGGACGCATGCAGGCAACGGGGACGCAAATCGCTTCGCTGGCGCGGACCCTCGCCGAAGAGGCGTTCGCCCCCGACATGGCTGCCGGGCTCCTGCAGCGGGCCGGTGGCGCCGGTGCTGCCCTGCAGGCCGCCGAGGAGGCCCTGGCCGACCGGCTGCGCAGGGACCCGTCCGACGCCACGGCCGAGGCCGCCCTGGAGCTGGTCCGCACCGCCCGGGCCAACGCCAGCCGCACCTCCCGTCACCCCGTCTACGTGCGCTGCGGGAACTGTGCCCACAAGGGCGCCTACCTGGTGCCGGACCGGCTCATCGTGCGCTGCAAGTACTGCTCGTCGGCGCTGGCCCTGTCCATCGACGAGCGGGCCACGGCGGAACGAGACCTGGCGCCGTTCGCCGCCCGCCTCCGCTAAGACGCAGGCGAGACTCAGGCGGGCGGGGAGACGAGCGGTGGCCGGTTGGCATCGTCCGCCACCAGGTCCCGGCACAGGGCCAGCAATGCCCGGGCGGGCGCCGCGGGCAGGCCCAGGCGGCGCTGGGCCACGCCGATGCGGCGGGGCGGGAGGCCCTTGACCGCCACCAGGTGGCAGCGGTCCTGGAGCCAGGTGGGGATGGCCGTGGCCGGGAGGATGGCGGGACCGTGGCCCTCGAGCGTGAGTGAGGCGAGCAGGCGCACGCCGTCGATCTCCAGCTTGGTGGCGAGGTGGACCCCGGCCGCCGCGCACACGGCGTCGAACTCGTCGCGGAAGGACGTGCCGGCCAGGGGCAGGAGGACCTCCATGCCGTCGAGCCGGGCCAGGGGAATGGAGTCGGTGTGCTCGAGAGGGTGGCCGGGGTTCACGATGAGGACGAGGTCCTCCTCGAACAGCGGCTCGGTGACGATCTCGGGCAGGGGGACGGGCAGGTTGGTGATGGCCAGGTCCAGCTGGCCGGTGGTGAGCTGGGGGGCCAGGGTGGTGGTCGTCCCCTCGACGACGGTCAGGCGCACATGGGGATGGCGCTCGGGCAGGGCTCCGAGGATGCGGGGCAGCAGCCAGCGGCCCGTGGTGCCGACCATGCCGAGCCGCACCGAGCCCGATACCTCCCGGTTCACGGCGGCCACGTCGGCCACCATCCCGTCCAGTTCGGCGTTGACCCGCCGGGCCCGGGCGACCACGGCCTCACCCTCCTCGGTGAGGCGGCCGGCGGCCCGGTCGACGAGGGTGACGCCCAGGTCCTTCTCCAGGCGGGCCACGTGGGCGGAGACGTTGGACTGGACGGTGTGCAGCACCTGGGCGGCGGCCGAGAAGCTGCCCGTCTCGGCGATGGCGACGAGGGCGTTGAGCTGGCGGAGGTCCATCGCTTTCAATGATGCCAGGAATCGTAACTAACTGTTGGACAGATTCGGCTGGCCAGCCGATACTGGTGATGTAGCAACGGAAGTGCAGCGGGTACCCCCCTCCCGCTCCTCCGGCGATGGAGAAGGGGCCGGCATCCCCCCAGCCGGCCCCTTCGTCGCGTCTGGGCCCGGAGTACCGTTCCCGTATGGGTGGTGGAGCGGCCTTCTTCGACCTCGATCGCACGCTGCTCCGGGGTGCCAGCGGTCCCCTGATCGGGGAGGCGCTGGCCAACGCCGGGCTCGCGCCGAGCCGGTCGCTGCCTGGGCAGGGGCTGCTCTACAAGGTGTACGACCTGGTGGGCGAGACGCTGCCCTCCATGGCCCTGGCCCGGGGCGCGGCGCTGGCGGCCAAGGGGTGGTCCCGGGAGGCGGTGCAGGCGGCCGGCCAGGCCGCGGCCGACAAGCTCACCGACCTGGTGACGCCCTACGCCCGGCCCCTCCTCGACGAGCACCGGCGGGCGGGCCGGCCCGTCGTGCTGGCCACCACCACGCCTCACGATCTGGTGGCCCCGCTGGCCGAGCGCCTGGGCTTCGACGACGTGGTCGCCACCCGCTACGCCAGCGACGGGGCGGGCATCTACACCGGCGGGTTGGAGGGCGAGTTCGTGTGGGCCCGGGGGAAGCGGGCCGCCGTCGGCCGCTGGGCCGAGGCCCACGGCATCGAGCTCCGGGAGAGCTGGGCCTACTCCGACAGCTTCTACGACCTCCCGTTGCTGTCGGCCGTCGGCCACCCCCACGCCGTGAACCCCGACCCTCGCCTCCAGGCGGTGGCCACCTTGCGACGCTGGCCCGTCCTCCACCTCGACGCGCCGCCGGGGGTGCCCAAGGTGCTGGGGGTGGAGCCGGCCGAGGTGGCCCGGTGGCTCGCCCGTCCCGAGCTGTTCCCGTATGCCCGCTTCAGCCTCGGGGGGCTCGACCTGTTGCCCAAGGTGGGCCCGGCCATCGTGGTGGCCAACCACCGCAGCTACTTCGACACGGTGGCGCTCGGGCTCACAATCATGCGGGCGGGCCGGTCGCCCCGCTTCCTTGGCAAGAAGGAGGTGTTCGACGCCCCGGTGATCGGGCCGCTGGCCAAGGCCATGGGCGGCATCCGGGTGGACCGGGGGAGTGGGTCGGGCGAGCCCCTCCGGGAGGCGGCCCGGGCATTGGAGGCGGGCGAGGTCGTGGCCCTGATGCCCCAGGGCACCATCCCGCGGGGGCGGGCGTTCTTCGACCCCGTGCTCCAGGGCAAGACGGGTGCGGCCCGCCTGGCAGCCATGACCCGGGCGCCGGTGATCCCGGTGGGCCTGTGGGGCACCGAGCACGTGTGGCCCCGGCGGGAGCGAGTGCCCCGGGTGTGGAACGTCTTGCACCCGCCCCACGTGTCCACGCAGGTGGGCCCGGCGGTGGAGCTGGCCTACGGCGACCCCCACGAGGACACGGCCCGGATCATGGCCGCCCTCGTTGCCCTGCTGCCCGACGAGGCCCGCCACGAACGGGAGCCCACCGCCGAGGAGATCGCCCTGGCCACCCCGCCGAACCACTGACCCCTGGCGTTACGAGAAGGGGACGGGAGGCGGGATCGGGAACACGGGGACGGCCGGGGGCGGCGGCAGCTGGAACGACGTCATGAGCTGGCGGGCGCCCTCCGGGCACAGCAGGTTGCCGTCGAGCCCGTTGGGATACTGCACCAGCCAGGGCTTGCCCCCGCCGAACGAGTGGTCCGGGTTGCAGTAGGGCGGGGCGTCGGCCGCGCCGGACGGGCCCGCCACCCACGTGGGCACGGCGGGGGCGAAGTCGCCGACGATGACGTTCCACTGGTACTGGGTCGAGTACGCCCCGACCTGGCGGCCCGCAGCCCGCAGCCCGTCGATGGCCCCGTAGACCACGAGGGAGTTGAGGCCCTGGTCGGGCGACCAGCGGTTGGTGGTCTCCACGTCGATCCACCACATCGGTGCGTTGGCGCCGGCCCGGGTGGCCACGGCCAGGGCGTCGATCGCCCCCCGCCGGCCCCACTGGTAGGCCTGGCACTCCACGTCGGTGATCGGGCAGGCATCGGCCATGCGCTGGGGCAGGCTGGGCTCCTCGTCCCGGGACGGCCAGTTCACGTTCATGTAGACGGCGCCCACGGAGCCGCCCCGCAGGGTCCAGCGCCACTGCTCGGCCAGGCACGGGTTGGCGGTGAACTGGCGGCCACCCGTGACGCCCACGACGGCGAAGGCGTACCCGCCCTGGGGCAGCCGGCTGCGGCACTGGGGCCAGGAGATGTCCCAGCCGAAGGTGCCGGAAAGCTCCCGGGGCTGGGTGTGCACGTCCACGCCCACGCCCGCGGCCACGGCCACGACCCGGCCGTTCACGTGGCCGTCGGCGGGGGAGCCGAAGAAGCCGGCGTCCCCGTAGGCGAACACGCCGCCGTCGCTGGCCACCAGCCAGTAGCCACCGCCCGAGCGGGTGCGGGCCATGCCCACGATGGGCGACGCCGGTGCCGCCCCCAGGGCCGACCCGGCGAACCCGGCGTCTCCGTAGGCGAACACGCCGCCGTCGGCGGCCACCAGCCAGTACCCCCGGCCCGACACGGAAGCCGCCATGCCCACGATGCCCCGGTTGAGGACGCCGCCCACGGGACCGCCCAGGTAGGGCGCGTCGCCGTAGGCGAAGACCCCGCCGTCCCGGGCGATCAGCCAGTAGCCCTTGCCCGACGGCGTGGCCGCCAGGGCGACCACCGGCTGGTTGAGGGGCGCCCCGCCGCCGGGCAGGCCGCCGAGGAAGGGCGCGTCCCCGTAGGCGAACACGCCCCCGTCGGCGCTGGCCAGCCAGTAGCCGTGGCCCGACGGCGTGGGGGCGATGCCGACCACCGCGGTGTTGAGGGGCTGGCCGGCCGCCCCGCCCAGGTAGGGCGCGTCCCCGAAGGCGAACACGCCGCCGTCCCGGGCCACCATCCAGTAACCCTGGCCGGAGGGGGTGGCGGCGATGCCGGCGATGGGCCGCTGCACGGGCGTGCCCGCCAGCGACCCGGCGAAGTGGGCTCGCCCGTAGGCGAAGATGCCGCCGTCCGAGGCCACCAGCCAGTAGGCGGGCCCGGGGCCCAGCGCCGGCGGGTCGGCTGCGGCCCCCGCCGGGCTGGCCGGGACGAAGGCCAGGAGGGGCGCGAGCAGCGCGATGGCAAGGAGGAGGAGGCGTCGGGGGGAGGGGGTCACAGCACCGCGCCGGAGTTGTCGACCGCGACGTCCACCGCGCCGCCGGCGCGCACCCGCCCCCCGGCGAACGGCACGCGGGGTTCATTGTCGACCGCTTCCCCCCGCGATTTCAGGGGTTTCGAGAGCTATTTCGCTGTCAACGCCTGGGGCTAGTCAGACGAAAGGACGACACGAAACGCCCATAGCCCACGGGGTCCTGGCGGTCGGACACCACCTGGAGGATGTAGACGTCGCTGCCCACGAGGATGGTGCGGGCCTTGACGAAATGGCCCTGGGTGGCGCTGGCCGTGTACTCCACGGCGGGGTCGGTGCCGACGGTGAGCGACTGCGACCCGAGCAGCTTGCCCTTGATGGCGGCCACGCTGCCGTTGACGGTGGCGTCGAGGAAGGTCTTCACGCCGTCGGGCGCGGGCGGCTGGGGCAGGCGGAACCAGCCGGCGGAGAAGCCGACGTCGCTCGACAGCTCGGACGTGTACTGGACGAGGCGCAGGCTGGTCGCACCGGCCGGCACCTGCTGCTCCTGGCGCTTGGGGGCCGCGGGGAAGTCCATACTGAAGCCGGCATCGGTGGCGGTGAAGGGCGCGTGGGCCTTGGGCTTTCCCGCCGCGTAGTCCCTGGCCTTGGCGTTGGCCTGCTGGGTGGGGGTGGTGCTGCCGCCCATGGCCATGCCCACGGCCGCGGCCAGAACGACGATCAGCACGGCCACCGCGACCACGGCGGCGATCCGGGCCCGGGGCGCGCCCGGGGCCGGGGAAGGGCTGGGCGGTTGGTCGGGTCCGGGCGCGGCCGTCAGCACCGCCGAAGAATACGAAACGCCGCCCTCCTCCCGCTTCTCGTTGCGTCCAGTCGCGCTCACCGAGCCAGAACGCAACGAGAAAGGTGGTGGTGGCGGTCAGGTGGCGGCGCCCACCCGGGCGGCCTGCTCCTCGAGCTGGCGGCTGCGGTTCTTGGGCACCACCAGCCACACCTGCTCGCACGTCGTGGCCCACTCGGCCAGCAGCATGGCGGCCCGGGGTGAGCCCGTGAGCTCGTGGTGGCGCTCGACCAGCCAGCGCAGCTCCACCAGCTGCGACTCGTCAGGCCGGGCCGCCTCCACGAGCTGGGTGTTGAGCCGCCCGGGCAGCTGGTAGCGGGGATCCCACACGTAGGCCTGGCCGCCGGTCATACCCGCGCCCAGGTTCCGGCCCACGGGCCCCAGCACCACCACGGTGCCGCCGGTCATGTACTCGCAGGCGTGATCGCCCACGCCCTCCACCACGGCGTTGGCCCCCGAGTTGCGCACGGCGAAGCGCTCGCCCGCCGAGCCGGCGAGGAACAGGTCGCCGCCCGTCGCCCCGTACAGGCAGGTGTTGCCGGCCAGCACCGGATCGCCGGTGTCGCCCTGGGGCGGCCGGATCACGATGCGGCCACCGGCCATGCCCTTGCCCACGTAGTCGTTGGCCTCGCCGGTGAGGTCCAGCTCGATGCCATGGCTGAGGAAGGCGCCGAAGCTCTGCCCGGCCTGGCCGGTGAGGCGCACGATGGCCGTACCCCGGGGTGCCCGGTCGGCCCACTCCACAGCGATGGCCCCGCCCAGGGCAGCGCCGACGGTTCGGTCCTTGTTGGTGATCTCGTAGTGCAGCTCGACGTCGTCACCGTCCCACACGGGCTGGAAGGCGTCGGCCAGCAGGCGGTCGCCCAGCTCCGACCGGGGCCGCTGGATGGGTTGGGGGGCGACGAAGCAGCGCGGCCCGCCGTCGTTCGGCGCTTGCAACAGCGGTGCCAGGTCGACGGCGTCGGCCCGGGCATTGCCCGTCAGCCGCTGGCGCAGGCACTCCACCCGGCCGATGGCCTCGTCGAGCGACCGCAGACCGAGCGACGCCAGGGTCTGGCGCACCTCCTGGGCCACGAAGGTGAAATAGGCGGCCACACCCTCGGGCGTCCCCGAGAAGTTGGCCCGGAGGTTGGGCCGCTGGGTGGCGATGCCCGGCTTGCACGTGTCCTTGTGGCAGGACCGCAGCATGATGCAGCCCTCGGCGATCATGGCCGCGGTGCCGAAGCTGTACTCGTCGGCGCCCAGCAGGGCGGCCACCACCACGTCCCTTCCGGTGAGGAAGCCGCCGTCCACCCGCAGCCGCACCCGGTCCCGCAGCTTGTTCTCGATCAGCACCTGCTGGGTCTCGGCCAGGCCCAGCTCCCACGGCGTGCCAGCGTGCTTGATCGACGACAGGGGGGACGCGCCCGTGCCCCCGTTGCAGCCGCTGATCTGCACCACGTCGGCCAGGCACTTCACCACACCGGCGGCGATGGTGCCCACGCCTTCCTCGGCCACCAGCTTCACCGACACATCGGCGTAGCGGTTGACCTGCTTCAGGTCGAAGATCAGCTGGGCCAGGTCCTCGATGGAGTAGATGTCGTGGTGGGGCGGTGGCGAGATCAGGGTGACGCCCGGCTGGGTGTGGCGTAGGCGGGCGATCTCCTCGCTCACCTTGTTGCCCGGCAGCTGGCCGCCCTCACCCGGCTTGGAACCCTGGGCCATCTTGATGTTCAACTCGTCGGCGAAGGCGCAGTACTCGGGGGTGACGCCGAAGCGGCCCGAGGCGATCTGCTTGATGCGGCTGTTCCTGTCGCCCGCCGGCAGCCCGCGGGTGCGGAAGCGGTACGGGTCCTCGCCGCCCTCCCCGCAGTTCGATTTGGCCCCGATGAGGTTCATGGCCTCGGCCAGGGTCTCGTGGGCCTCGGCCGACAGCGAGCCGTGGGACATGGCCCCCGTGGAGAAGCGCCGGCAGATCGCCTCCACCTGCTCCACCTCGGGCAGCGGCACGGGCGGCCCCGCCGGCACCAGCTCCAGCAGGTCCCGCAGCTCGGCCGGCGGGCGCTCGTTCACCAGGCGGGCGAAGTCGTCGTACAGCTCGTCCCGGCCGGAGGCGATGGCCTTCTGCAGGAGGTGGGCGGCGGCCATGGCGTTGAGGGCGTCGACCACCTCCTTGTTGTGGGTGTGGTACTCGCCGCCCCGCTTCACGCCCTTGTCGCGGTAGTAGCCGGGGCTGGGGATGCCGGCGCCCTCGGCGGCGGCCTCGGCGTGCTGCTGCACCACGTCGGCTCCCAGCTCGTCCCACCCGATGCCGCCCACGATGGACGGGGCGCCGGCCATGCACAGGTCCACCACCTCGGCGGCCAGGCCGACCACCTCGAATAGCTGCGCGCCCCGGTACGAGTCGACGGTGGAGATGCCCATCTTGGAGAGGATCTTGAGGACCCCGTCTTCGACCGCCGCCTGGAAGCGCTCCTGGGCCTCGGCGCTGGAGAGGTCGGAGTCCGACGCGTCGGCATCGACGGCGATGGTCTGGAGGGCCAGCCGGGGGCAGACGGCGTCGGCCCCGAACCCCAGGAGGCAGGCGACGTGGTGGACGTCGCGGGCATCGTCGGCGGTGACGATCAGGCTGGCGCCCTGGCGCAGGCCGGCCCGGATGAGGCGGTGGTGGACAGCGCCCGTGGCCAGCACGGACGGGATGGGCGCGCGGTCGGCCGGCACGGCCCCGTCGTTCAGGAAGAGCAACGACGCTCCTTCGTCCCGGACCGATCGTTCTGCTTCCTCGCCCAACCGTTCAACGGCTTCGCGCAAGGTCTCCACGCCGACGTCGAACGTGGTGTCCAACGTGCGCGCCGCTTCGTCCCGGGACAGGCGCTCCACGGTCGACGGGTACACGAAGAAGGTGGGTAGCTCCAGGAGGTGGGCGGCCTCGGGAACCTCGGTGAGGAGGGGTTGGCGGGAGCCGAGCAGGGTGCGCAGGGTCATCACCAGGCGCTCGCGCAGGTGGTCGATGGGCGGGTTGGTCACCTGGGCGAAGCGCTGCTTGAGGTAGTGGTGGACGGGCCGGGGCCGCCCGGCCAGGTGGGGCAGGGGTGAGTCGTCGCCCATGGAGAAAGTCGGCTCCTTGGCATCGGTGACCATGGGCTTGAGGACCAGGCGCAGCTCCTCGTCGGTGTAGCCGTGCACGATGTGGCGGCGCTCGAGCACGCCGGCTTCGGGCGTCTCCACCACGGGCAGGCCGGGGCTCGTGCGCCGCAACCCGTCGGCCGCCCACCGGGCATAGGGCGCGGCGGCGGCCAGGCGCTCCTTGCAGTCGGCGTCGTAGAGCACGCCCCGACTGGGATCGACGAACAGCATCTGCCCGGGGCCCAGCCGGCCCCGCTCGACCGTCCCGTGGCCGGTGAGGTCGACGGCCCCGACCTCGGAGCAGGCCACGACCAGCCCGTCCTCGCACACCGCCCAACGAAGGGGGCGCAGGCCGTTGCGGTCGAGAGCGGCGCCCACGCCCCGCCCGTCCGTGAAGACCAGGCCGGCGGGCCCGTCCCACGGCTCGACCAGGCAGGCGTGGTACCGGTAGAACCCGCGCACCTCGGGGTCGAGATCACGGGCGCCCTCCCACGCTTCGGGGACGAGCATGGCGATGGCGTGGCGGATGTCCCGCCCGCCCCGCACCAGGAGTTCGACGGCGGCATCGAGCATGCCCGAGTCGGAGTCCCGGGGATCGAGCACCGGGTGCAGGAGGGCTTCGTCCTCGTCGAGCCCGCCCGCACCCAACACGGCCCGAGCCTTCATGCGGTTGACGTTGCCGGCGATGGCGTTGATCTCGCCGTTGTGGCACAGGGTGCGGAACGGTTGGGCCCGTTCCCATGAAGGTGACGTGTTGGTGGAGAACCTTTGGTGGAAGACGACGAACGGTGCGACGAAACGTTCGTCCACGAGATCGACGTAGAAGGCGCCCAGGCGGTCGGCCGCCACCAGGCCCTTGTAGACGACGGTGCGGAAGGAGCAACTGGCCACGTACAGGTCGTCCAGCCCGGCCAGGCGCCGGCGCATGCGGTAGGCCGCTCGCTCGTGGCCGTTGAGAGCGCCGGTGTGGAGGATGGCCTGGAGGATCTGGGGCCGGCTGCCCCGAGCGAACTCGCCCAGCTGGCCATCGTCCGTAGGCGGCGTGCGCCAGTCGACGATGTCGATGCCGTCGGCCGCGGCCGCTGCTTCCACCGCGGGCCGGGGATCGTCGCCCCGGGCGAACACGGTCGCCACCCCGTGGCCCTCGCCGAAGATGGCCGGGGGAATGGGGAGGAGGACGCCGGACCCGTCGGCCGACCTGAGGTCGGCGGCCACGGCACCCCGGTGCGTGACGTGGCTCAGCCCCTGAAGGGCAGCTTCGACGATGAGCCGGGACGGGTGGCCGGAGGCGTCGGCCGTGAAGCCGATGCCACAGGCATCTCGTTCAGGACGCATTGGGTTTGCTCCGCTGTGTGGCTGGGATAGCTGGCTGGTGGTGCTACCCGGGGGCCTTCCTCGTTGAAGGAGGCGCCATTGCCACGGAGTCGCCCCGGTCGGTCCTCACAGGGTACCGCGCCGCCATTCCCCGTTCTCGTAACGCTGGCGCCGACATAGGCCTCGCCAGCGTTACGAGAACGGTTGGAGGGGGGTCGACCCGGTTGGCGGCCAGCAGGGGCTCAGGTCTTGGGCCATGCCTTGGCGCCGCTGTGGTTGGAGCGGCGGCCCCGTTCGGGCAGGGCCCAGGCACGGCGCCACGCGCCAGCGGCCGGGCCGGTGAGCGAGGGCGACGTGGCCTTGGCCGCCCGGCGCCGGGCCGTCCACCAGTCGGTGGCCTGCTCGTCGGCCAGCGCCGCGATCTTCGCCTCGATGCGGGCGGCGAAGGCACGAGAGTCCTCGTCTTCGTGCGCCCGCAACGGGGCGCCGAAGGTGATCGTGGTGGTGGCCGGGCGCAGGCCCTTGCCGCCCCGGGGAAGGATGCGGCGGGTGCCCTCGATGTGCACGGGCACGACGGGCACGCCCGCCTTGGACGCCAGGTAGGCGGGTCCCGGGTGGTGGGGCCGGCCCCACCCGTCGGGCGTGCGGCCGCCCTCGGGGAAGATCACCACGCTCCAGCCCTCGGCCAGCAGGCGCTGCGTGAGCCGGATGGACCGGGGCGACACTCGCACCCGCTCGATGGGCACGGCGTTGATGGCGAACGCCCACAGGGCGCCCTTCCACCGCTTGTCGAAGAAGTAGTCGGCCCCCGCGGCCACGACCGTGCGGTGGCGGAAGCGGTCGGGGAGCGACGTGAGGAGCAGCGGGGTGTCGACGTGGCTGGCGTGGTTGGAGGCGAAGATCACCGGACCGCCCAGGCCTTCGATGCGGTCGAGCCCGTCGATGGTCGGTGCCGCCACCGCGTGGACGACGGCCCGGCCTGGGCCGTCGAGCACCAACGCCCGGGCCAGCCGGGTGGGGTAGCGCCGAGCCCACTCCGTCTCGAAGTCGACGCCCGTGCGCCGCTCGACCGGCGGCCGCTCCACGCCCCCCGGCCACGTGGGCCGGCGGAGGGGGAAGCCCAACCGCCTACTGAACATGCGCCATCACCAGGGGCGGCGAGTGCAGGTGGGTGATGGACGGGTCCCGGCCGACCACGTCCTCGGCCATCTCCAGCGCGTCGCGCAAGGTCGACGCGGGCTTGAAGCCCAAGCGGCGCACGGCCTTCTGGTCGCCCCCGACGACGATCACCGCACCCAGGTGCTGCAGGGCGTGCGCGCACCAGTACCACATGTAGAACGGGTGTACGCCGTGGTAGGCGTTGCTGGTGCGGTAGAGGTGGATGTACCAGGGGTCGGTGGCGTAGCGCTCCTCGTAGCGCTTCTCGATCTCGACGGGATCGGTGGTGTCGGCCAGCACCTCCTCGAAGAAGTCGATGTAGCTGGGGTGGTGCACGGGGTGGAACTCCCACGGGGTGGGGTGGCTCATGATCACCACGCCGCCCTCGCGCACGAGCGGCTTGCCCCGGTACATGTTGAAGAAGTACCCGAGGCCCAGGCAGGCCACGAGGATGGGGTTCATCACCGAGTTGACGTTGTACGGGCAGATGTAGGGGAGGCCCATGGTGAGGATGTCCGTCTGGCCCTGCACGTCGACGAGCTGCTGGCGGTACACGTTCTCGGTGGTGGCGGCGTGCACGGCTTCGACCTCGCCGGCCTGCACGCTGGTGAGGTCGTAGGGGGCGCGGATGCCGTGGAGGATGGAGCGGCTCACCCGCCCGGGCGTGCGGCTGAGGGCCTTGCTCGACGCCACGAAGGCGGCCCTGTCCTTGGCCGTCCACTCCCACTCCCGCTTGGCCAGGAACGAGAACTGGTCGGGGAACGTGCGGTTGTTGACCGTGGTCTCGATCTGGAAGATCTTCACGCCGCTGTCGCGGATGAGCCGGCCCATGCGCCAGTTGGACGTGTGGAGCTCGGAGCGGTGCTGGTCCATGAACGACTTGCTGTGCTGCATGGTCCGCACGTTGTGGTGGTGGCGCAACGACCGGTACGACGCCAGGCCCGTGGCCACGCTCTTGTGCCCGCCGTCCATGGCCACCAGGTTGATGTTCACGTAGACGATGAGGTCGCTCTCGGCCGCCCGCTTGTTGATCTCCACGTCCTCGCCGTGGTCGGTCTGGCCCAGGTGCAGGAGGTTGGACGAGTCCTCGGCGTCGTGCTGGGTGAGGAGGCCGTGGGGAGCGAAGGCGTCGAAGACGCGATCGCCCAGGGCGTGGCGCAGCTCGGCATCGGTCATGCGCCGGTGCAGGGCCAGTGCCGCGATCAGCTGCACGTCGTCCACACCCGCGACAGCAGCCAGGTCGAGCACCGCCTCGATGACGCGCTGGCGGACGTCGGGCGCCTTCATGGGGGGCAGGGGGAGGGACACGTCGTCGAAGCAGATGGTGAGCTTCATGCCGGGGAACAGCAGCGCGGGCAAGGGCTGCGAGTCGCCCAACGGGTTGAGGAGGGCGCGGCGGATGGCGACGTCGGGGTCGGGCAGGCCGGCCAGCGACTCGGGCGGGTACAGCACGCGGCTGCCCACGGGCAGGCGCTCCAACCGGTACCCCTCGCCGTGCCAGAACAGGGTGGGGGGTGTGGAGCGATCGACGTCGAGGACGAAACCGGGGCGAGGCACTTAGCGGACCTTCTCCTGCGTGAGGTCGAACACGATCTTGACGGCGCCGCGGCGGCCGGCGTTGGCGGCGTGGTCGACGGCGTCGCGATAGCGATCGAGGGGGTAGCGGGCCGAGACCAGCCGGCCCAGGTCGGCGCCCCGCACCACGTCGAAGGCGGTGGCGAAGTCGGCGGCCGTGTAGGCGTACGAACCGCGGAGGGCGACCTCCCGGTGCCAGAGGGGCGTGAGGTCGAGGCTGGTCGGACCGGCCATGCCCACGAGGACGACGGTACCGCCCGGGGCGACGATTCGCAGCGCGGTGGCCAGCGAGTCGGCCGAGCCCACGCAGTCGAACACGAGGTTGACGCCGCCGGTGAGCTGCCCGCCGGCCTGCAACGAGCCCGTGGCCCGGCGCACGGCCCGCTCGAGGTTGTCGGTGGCGTCGGCGCCCATGGCCGTGGCGATGGCCTGCTGGTGCGGGTAGCGGGCCCCGACGAGCACGGGACGCCCGGGGTCGGCGTGGCGCAGGGCGGCCACCGTGCACAGTCCCAACGTGCCGGCGCCCAGCACGGCAGCCGGGAGGCCGGCCGGCGTGAGCGACGCTGCGTGTACGGCGCACGCCGTGGGCTCGACCATGACCGCGGCGTCGTCGTCCAGGTCATCGGGCACGGCGTGGAGCTGGCTCTCGTGGGCCACGAAACCCGTTGACCAGCCGCCGCTGGTGTCGGCGCAGAAACCCGTCTGCAACCCGGCGGCCACGTGGCCGAAGGCCTGGTGCTGGCACAGGTGGGTGCGGCCTTGCGTGCACGGCGGGCAGGGCGGGTGCATGCCCCGGGCCGCGCAGGTGAGGGTGGCGGCGAGCACGACACGCTTGTCGTCGCTGCCGTCCACGACGCCGACGACCTCGTGGCCGGGCACGAACGGGAAGCTGACGATGGGCTCGAAGTAGCGCGAGCTGTGGCCGTCGATGGTGGCCAGGTCGGAGCCGCAGATGCCGGACAGGCGGGGCCGCACCCGCACCCAGCCGGGGCCGGGGAGGTCGGGCGGGTCGACGTCCTTGAGGGAGAGGGGACCGACCTTGGCACCCAGGCCGGGCATCAGCCGGCCGGCCACCGCTGCGGCCGCGTACTTGGGCAGGTTGCGTTCGAAGAGGAGCGCCTTCATGAGCGAGCCCGGGTCCGTGCGCCGATGGGCAGCAGCGGGCGCGGCCCGCCCGGTGCCTTGCTCCAGTGCTCGACGTGCCAGCCCCGCTTGCGGGCGATGGTGGCCAGCTTGGCCTCGGGGTTCACCGCCACGGGGTGGCCGGCCGCTTCGAGCATGGGGAGGTCGCTGGCCGAGTCGGCGTAGGCGACGCTCTCTTCGAGCCGGAGGCCCTCGGCGTCGGCGTACTCGGCCATGATCAGGGCGCGGGCTTCGCCGGTGGGCGGGCCCGTCTCCAACTCGCCGGTGAGGGTCCCGTCGACGGCGTGGCCCAGGCGGGCGGTGACCACGTCGTCGAACAGCGGCCGCAAGGGCTCGATCACGAAGTCGAGGGCGCCGGTGATGAGCAGGGTGCGATGACCCAGGGCCTTGTGCTCGCGTACGCGACGGATGCCGGCGGGGAACGACTTGGTGAGCAGAAGGTTGCTGAACAGGTCCCACGCGTCGGCTTGCAGGCGGGCAGCGGGGGCGCCGTCGTAGCGGCGGTAGAAGTGGCGCAGGAAGTCGCCCCGGTCCCGCCGGTCGAGGGCAAGCAGAGCGGGCGCTTCCTTCAACGCCCGCAAGGTGAATCGCACCCGTTCGTCCTGCGGCAGGTGGCGGGTGGCCAGCCAGGCCCAGCTCTCCACCACGTTCGAGGCGATGAGCGTGTTCTCCAGGTCGAACACCGCCATGTGGCGCTCGGGGGAGAGGATGGCCCGGCGGCCACGCTCCTCGCGAGACAGGCCTTCCTTGCGACCGCCGGTCGTCCGCACTCGGGCGTGCACGACGATGGAGGGCAGGTGCACGTCGTGCACGTACGAGCGCCAGTCGATGACGGCGGGGTCGAAGGTGAACGCCTGGCGGTCGGCGTCGTCGAGGGAGTCGGACAGGGCGATGAGGCGGTCCACCTGGAACACCGCTTCGGTCTCGGTGTAGGCGCCGTAGAGGCGGACGTAGCCCAAGGCCCGCTCCGCTTGTGTGCGGCGCTCTTCCAGGCGGGACGACAGGTCGGCCTGCTTACCCCGCACGGGCAGGGTGGTGATGGCCTTCTCGGCCGCGGCCAAGGCCTTGGTGGCTCGCTGGAGCTGGCGCTGCACCCGGCCCCGTCCCGGGAACGACCACTCGGGCACGACGATGGGCTGGCCCTCGGCGTCGTACAGCGGGTGCTCGGTGAACCACTCGCGCACGAGGTCCACAAGCTGGCGGTACCGCAGCGGGTTCCGGGCACCGGACGCCACCTGGTACACGGACGCCGTGTTGCCGGGCGCCGGGCCGTGGGCGGCGACGGCGACGATGGCCGACACCACGTGGTCGACGGGGATGACGTCCACCACGCCCTCGGGCAGGCCGGGGAACTCCTTCAGCAGGCCGCGGGCGTAGGAGATGATCACGGGCTCGGCCATGCGGAAGCCGCGGATCCAACCGGGGTGGGGCTCGGATCGGGCCGACTCGATGATGGACGGGCGCACGATGGTGACGTCGATGTCGCCCCGGTTCTGCAGCAGGGCCCGCTCGCCGAGGGACTTGGTGTAGGCGTAGGCGTCGGGCCAACCGAGGGCTTGGGCGCGGGCCCGGCCGGCCTCGACCAGCTGGTCGGCCACCCACTCCGTGCGCAGCTTCTCGGTCTTGTCGGCGAGCAGCGGCGTGCCCGCCGCGCCCAGCTCGCTGCGGGCCTGCTTGTGGAAGGAGGTGAGGCGGTCGGGCCGGCGGCTCTCGGCGTCGAGGTCGGCGCGGGCACGGCGGGCAGCGTCGACCTCGGCTCGCCAGTCGACCTCGGTGGCGAAGGGCGTGTCGGGCAGCAGCGCTTCCGGAGCGGGGCCGCGGCGGGAGCCGGCTACGTACGCGGTGGACACGGCGATGAGATGGGTCCCGGCCTTGAGTTCAGCGGCGACGCGGGACGGGCCGAGGAGGTTGATCTCGACGGCGGCGTCGAGCGGGGAGTCGAAGCTCACGGTGGCGGCCGAGTGCACCACCACGGGGCACGACTGCAGGAGGGCGCGGCCCTCGTCGTCCAGGCCCAACCCGTCCTTGCCCACGTCGCCGGCCATGACGAGCAGGCGGCGGGCGATGTCGTCATCGAAGCGATCGCCCAGCTCGGCGCGGAGGCGGTCGAAGCAGTCGTTGCGGAGGATCTCCCGGCGCACGCGGTCGGCCGCGGAGGTGCGCCGGCCCGGCCGCACGAGGACGGCCACCTCGCAGTCGGGCACGGCACGCAACAAGCGCTCGACGAGTGCCGTCCCGAGGAACCCGGTGGCCCCCGTGACGGCGACCCGCTTCCCCGCCAGGGCTTCTCGGATCACGCTGTACTGTCTACCAGTTGGTAGAGAACTCGTAGGATTCTGCCGTGGCATCCACCAGCGAGCGCATCCTCGACGCGGCCCTGACCTCGTTCGGGGCGCGAGGGTACGAAGCCACCTCGCTCGACGCCCTGGCCGACCAACTGGGCGTGCGCAAGCAGACGATCCTGTACTGGTTCCCGGGCAAGGAAGCCCTCCTCGACGCCGTGGTGGCCGAAGCGGGCGAGGAGTTGGCGGCCGTGCTGGAGCGCACGCTCGGCCGGGCCGGGCCGGGCTGGTCGCGGGTGGAGGCCATCGTGAACTCGGTGTTCCGCCTGGCCACCCGGCGGCCCGAGTTGCTGGGCCTGGTACGGGAGGTAAGCCGGTTGGGGCCGCCCGCGTCCGAGCGGCTCCTTGCCGCCCTGCAGCCACTCATGGACCGCGCCACCGGCTTCCTCGAGGCGGAGATGCGGGCCGGGCGCATGCGCCGCCAGGACCCCCGGGTGGTACTGCTGGCCGCGTACTCGACGGTGCTGGGCATGGCCACCGAGGTCGACGTGCTGCGGGCCCTCGGGTTCCAGCCGAGCGCCCGGGACCTGGTCCGCCGCCGCCGCCAACTGCTGGACTTCCTGCGCTCGGCGCTCGGGGTCGACCTGCTGGGCGCTGCCCCCCGCTGACCCGCCCTCTGACCCGCCCCGCCGACCCGCCCCGCCGACCCGCGCCCACCCCGCCCCCGGCGCCCCGCGGCACGAGGCGAAGCTTTTGGCCGCGATGGGCCACCGTGGGGGTCGGACAAATCGCGGCCAAAAGGGGCCGACGCAGCGCTAGCGAGCAGGCGGGGTGTAGCGCTTGGACCGGGCCGGCGGACGCCGTTCCTTGGGGGCGGCGGGCTGGGGTTCGGCGCGGTGGCGGGGCTCGGGTGGCGTCCGGGCCTTGGCGCCGAACCACGTGTAGACCGCGTACCCGAGGAACGGGGCACCCAGCACCCATGCGAAGCCCCACGGCCCGAAGGTGAGGAGCATGGCCGCCCCACCGGTGAGCAGGCGGCTGCGGGACCGGGCGGCCAGCGCCAGCAGGCCGGCCATGGCCACGCCGATCAGGGAGAGCAGCACGGTCCCGGCCTGGTTGTACCGGGGCGCCCAGAACGCGATGGACAGCAGGGCCGCCGCACCCGCGACCCAGAACGCGACCCGCCGTTCCTTCTCCGTGAGCTTCACGGGGGATCGCCTACCGGCCGGGGCCGCGGCGGTCGGTGCGCCCGCGGGGCCGCAACAGCCAGGGCCGCACCACGACCCACGTGTCCTGGGGCGAGCCCCACTCCAGGTGGAGGTCGAGCCCGGTGGGCGGACCGGTCACGTCATCGACGTACTGCACGATGGCTTCGTCCTCACCCTTGTCTTCCAGCGCCTCCCGCAATCCGAGGACGATGGCGGTGAGGACCGCGCCGGTGGCGCTGCGGCGGCGCCACGAGTCGAACCGGGTCGCGGGCTCTTCAGGTGAATCCGGAAATTCGGGCGATGCCACCACGAGTCCACGCTACCGTCACCGGGCGGTGACCAACCCGCACTGGCCCTTCTTCGGCCTCCGGGTGCGTACGCCCCGCCTCGAGCTGCGCTACCCCGACGACCGCGACGCCACCGACCTGGCCACGCTCGCCGGCCAGGGCATCCACGCCCCCGACTTCATGCCCTTCCTCGCCCCGTGGACGGACCAGCCCTCGCCGGACCTCGAGCGCAGTGCCCTCCAGTACTACTGGCGGGCGCGAGCCGACCTCGGCCCCCACCGGTGGACCCTTCCATTCGCGGTCGTGGACGACGGCGAGATCGTCGGGCTCCAGGCCATGGAGGCCACGGACTTCGCCGTCACCCGCACCGTCAAGACGGGCTCGTGGGTTGGCCGCGCCCACCAGGGACGGGGCATCGGCAAGGAGATGCGAGCCGCCGTCCTGCACCTCGCCTTCGAGGGCATGGGCGCTCGCGAGGCAATGAGCGGCGCCGTCGAGGACAACCCCGCGTCGCTGGCCGTCAGCCGCAGCCTGGGCTACGAGGACAACGGGTTCGACACGCATGTGCGACGGGGCCAGCCTGTGCGCGAGGTGCGCCTGGTGCTCAGTCGGGTGCGGTGGCGGGAGCGGCGTCGGGACGACGTGGTGATCGACGGGCTCGAAGCCTGCCTGCCTCTGCTTGGCCTGGCGCCGGCCTGACGTCGGCGAACAGGGTGAGCACGGCGGCAAAGGCCGCGCCCAGCGCCACCACGGCGGTGATCGACGTGCGCGCCGCCAGCCACCCGCCGGCCAGCAGGCCCACGGGCACGGTGCCGCCAAAGGACATGATCCAGAGCGCCATCACCCGGCCCCGCACGGCGTTGTCGATGGTCTCCTGCAAGTGGGTGGACAGAGCCGTGACCATGGTGAAGTACGTGAGGCCGACGACCAGAACGACCGGGTAGGCCGCCACGGCGTTGCGCAGGAACGCGAACCCGAGCAACGACACGGCGAAGGCGCCCAGCGAGACGCGCACCAGCCGGGGCTTGGGCTGGTGCACGAGCACGGTGCCCACCGCCACCGCGCCCAGCGCCGCGCCCAGCCCGAACGCGGCGTAGAGCGCGCCGTACGCCGCGCTCTTGGGGTTGATGCCCAGGTTGCGATCGGCCAGCACGGGCATGAGGCCGATGAACGGCAGGCTGAAGAACGACATGGTGGCCATGGTGACGAGCGAGCGCCGCACCACCCGGTTGGTGCGCGCGACCGCGAACCCGCCCACCAACCGGCGCCACCCGCTGGGCCCGTCGCCGGCGCCACCGCGAGCGGCGGCGGGCGGATGCACGACCAGGAGGGTGGCGATGGCGAAGAGATAGGTGACGCCGTTGAGGGCGAACACGCCGGCGGCGCCGATGGACGGCAGCAGCAACCCGCCGATGGCCGGGCCCACGACGCGCGACACGTTCAGCTGCACGGACTGGAGCGACACCGCGCCGGCCAGGTCGCGCCGACCGACGAGCGACGGGAGGATGGCCGCGAACGTCGGCGCGTTCAGAGCGTTGCCGACGCCCACGGCCAGCACGCACGCCACCACCGCGATCTTGGAGGGGTTGTGGCCCATGACCACCCACGCCAGGAGGAAGGACAACACCATCTGCTCGGCCTGGCACCACACCAGGAGGCGGCGGCGGTCCACCACGTCGGCCAGCGCACCGCCCACCGCCGAGAGGATCAGCAGCGGGCCCAGTTGCGCGAACCCGAGGAGGGCCACGAACTGGGCCGAGTGGGTGAGTTGGTAGCCGAAGACACCGAGGGCCACGTTCTGCATCCACGTGCCCACGTTGGAGCCGAGGGCGCCCAACCACACGATGCGGAAGTCGCGGTGGGCCAGCGCCGCCCGCGCCGAGCCCGGCGTGAAGGGAGCGTCGCCGTCGACGGTGGCATCGGTGGCGTCGGGTGCGGGTTCAGTCCGGAAGGTCACGGCTAGGGATCGATGAGCACGCCGGGGTTGAGCACGCCCGCAGGGTCGAAGGTGCGCTTGGCCGCCCGCAACGCGCCGGCGAACAGGTCGGGCCGCTGGCGGTCGTACCAGGGCCGGTGGTCGCGACCCACGGCGTGGTGGTGGGTGATGGTGCCGCCCGCAGCCAGCAGCGCTTCGGACGCGGCGGCCTTGATCTCGGCCCACATCGCCAGCTCGCTGCCCGGGCGGCCAGGGGCGAAGACGCTGAAGTAGGGGGCGGGGCCGTCGGGGTACACGTGGGTGAACCGGCAGGTGATCCAACCGCCGCCGCACACGTCCTTCAGCGCCTGGTTGACGGTGTCGACCACCGACGCGTGCAGGGCCGGGAAGCGGTCCCATGTGGTGGCCGTCTCGAACGTCTCCACGATCACGCTCATGGCGACCAGCGCGTCACGGGTGTACGGCGCCCGCAAGAAGGAGTTGCGCCACTCGCCGGCCGCGCCGTCCCGCGCTCCGGCGCCCGCGTCGGTGGAGATGCGCACGCCTTCGGGCAGCGCCCCTCCCGCTTCCTGGCACAGCTCGACGGCCCTGGCCATCCACGCGTCCACCGGGTGGTCGGCCGACTCGAAGCCGAGCACCAGCAAGGCCGAGCCGTCGTCCACGCCCGCGGCGATCAAGGCCTCGCCGGGGTCGAGCAGCCGGCAGTTGGCCGGGAACAGCGCGGCCTGGGCGATGGCGCGGGCGGCGGTCGCGCCGGCGTCGAAGGTGCGGAAGTGTACGGCGGCGGACGCCTTGAACACGGGCCGGTCCTGCACCCGCATCCACGCTTCGGTGATGACGCCGAGGATGCCCTCGGAGCCGAGGAACAGGCGGTCGGGCGATGGTCCCGCGCCCGAACCAGGCAGCCGGCGGGACTCCACCACACCGGCGGGCGTGACCACGCGCATGCTCTCCACGAAGTCGTCGATGTGTGTCTGGTTGGTGGCGTAGTGGCCGCCCGAGCGGGTGGCCAGCCAACCCCCGAGCGTGGAGAACTCGAAGGACTGCGGGTAGTGGCGCAGGGTGTAGCCCTCCGCCCGCAGTTGGTCCTCGAGCACGGGGCCGAGGGCGCCGGCCTCGATGCGGGCGGCCCGGCTGGCGCGGTCGACCTCCAGCACCCGGTCCATGCGGGTGAGGTCGATGCACACCGCCCCTTCGAGCTCGACGCCACCCACCACCGACGACCCGCCTCCGAAGGGCACGGCAGGCGCACCGGCCGACGCGCACCAGTCGAGGAGGGCCGCCACCTCGGCTTCGTTGGCGGGAAAGGCGACGAAGCTGGGGGCGGGGGAGAGGTCGCCGGAGAACGCGCGCACCACGTCCCGGTACGACTTCCCGTAGGTGTGCGAGGCCCGGGTGTACGCGTCGTCGGCACACAGATCGGCCAGCGCGGGCGGTGGGCTGAACCGGGGCGGCGGGAGCGGCACGGCATCGAGTGCAGGCGGGCGCCGGGCGACGACCTCCGCGCCGAGCCGCCCGGTCACCGCCGCGCCCAACTTGTCCCGTTGTTGGGGGGTAAGGGCGTGTTCCTCCCATCCCCAACCCCACCACGAACGACGCATATCGCGACACTAACTGCACCCATCCTTGACCAGGTCGTTCCGCGCTTCTAGGGTCCGACCAGAAACCGGCAGAACAGGTTCTGGCGGACCTCGGTGTGGGCGGCAGGCGTGAAAATGACCGATTTTTCGGTGCTCTCGCGCGCCGTTCGTCCCCGGGGACAACAAGGAGGACGGCGTCCATGCGGGTGGCGAGGCGGTTCGGATCCGTGGCTGGTGTTGCGGCCATGGCAGCAGGCGGCACAGCAGCAGTTGCGCTCATCATGAGCGCGTTCGGCGGGGCCGGCGGGCAGGCGGGAGGCGTGCTCTCCTACACGGCCAGCGGCCCGGACGCGGCGCACCGCGTCTCGCTCCAGAAGCAGGGCAACGACCTGCAGCTCGTCGACACCGACACCGGGCGCCTGCTCGCGCAACGACCGGCAACCGACACCTCGTCCGTGGTCGTGCAGGGCACGGACGGCCAGGTGGACGACACGTTCACCCTCAACCTCCCCGACCATGCCTTGCGCCTGCCCGGCGGCATTCGCTTCGACGGCGGCCAGGGCGGCTTCGACACCCTCGTCCTCCAGGGCGGGCAGGTGCAGAAGGAAGTGGCGCAGGCGTACAACGCCCACTCGGGCCGGATCTCCCTCGATGGCGTGTTGCTGCACTACGCCAACATCGAGCCCATCGTGGACACCACACCGGCCGCCAGCATCACGGTGACGGGCACGGCTCTCACCGAAACCATCAACGTCATCGACGGGCCGCCCGCCAGCGGGTCCAGCTGCCCCTCGGACTGCGCCACCACCGAGGTGAACAGCACCGGCAACACCTTCGAGCGGGTCATCTTCGCCAACAAGGCAACGCTGATCGTCGACGGCGGCGGCGGCGCCGACACCGTGTCGTTCGACAACCCCAACCCCGCCACCGGGTTGGCCACGGTGGTGACCCAGAACGTCTCGGCCGTCACCCAGACCTCGCCCCTGGCGTACGCCAACATGGCGTTGGGCGCCAGCGGATCGGTGACCCTGACCAATGCCGCCAACGCCGTCAACACCCTGGCGGCGAACACCGGCGGCCCGCTGGCCTTCGTCAACGGCAACCCCCTCAGCGTGGGGACGGCGGCGAGCACGGTCGGTATCACGACTTCGAACGATGACGTCACCATCGCCGCAGACGCCCTGAACGTGGCGGACGTCATCAATGCAGGCGGCGCCAAGGTTGCGTTGCAGCCGCGCACCGCCGGACAGCTCGTCTCCCTCGGCACAGAGACCGGTGGCCAGTTCAGCCTCACGGACACCGAGCTCGACAAGGTGACGGCCGGCGTGCTGGAGATCGGAGGCGCCACGGCCGGCACCATCGGTTTCAACGGCGCCATCTCGCCGGCCAACGCCAGCCACCTGTCGCTGGTCACCAACGCCGAGATCGTCGACAACTTCTCGGGCGTCGACATCACGGTCAGCGCCCTGGAAATGCACGCCCAGTCCGGCATCGGGATCGGCGGCAGCCTCGGCCATCTCGATACCGAGGTCGACAACCTCGAGACCAGCAGCGTCACCGGCGGCACTGCCGTCAGCGACGTCAGCGCCCTGACCATCGGCGGCGTGACGAGCAGCCTCCCGGGTGTCCAGGAAGTGACGTCGGGGTCCGTCAGCATCTTCGCCGCAGGCACACTGTCGCTCGACGACACCGACGGCCTCGAGATGGTGCGAGGCGGGTCCGACAGCGGGAACGTCTCCCTCACCAGCACCTCCGGCGACGTCGTCGCCGTCGCAGACCGCGATGCCGTCGCCGTGCCGCGCGGAGATGCCACGCTGACCGCGGATCAGGACGTCCTCCTCGGAACGGTCGGGACCGACCACGACAACGACGTGAGGGCCAGCGGCGCGGTCGTCCTCGACGCCGGTCGTGACGTCACCATTGACGGGTTCGCCGACGTGGTCGCGGACGACTTCGGCCAGGCCACCGGTGCAACCCTGCTGCTGCAGGCGGGTCGAGACGTGAACATCGCCAACGCCCACGGCAGCGACGCAAGCGCGGGCACGGTGGGTGCGGGTTCCGCCAAGGTGATCACGGGAGCAGGCGGCTTCTTCCGCCACGCCGTGCCCTTCACGGGCTTCTACTCCGGCGGGGAGGCCATCATCCAGGCCGACCGCATGGCCATCAGTGCGGGTAGCGTCCAGGCGGCCACGCAGATCACCCTCGTGCCGCTGAGCTCGGCGACGTGGCAGATCGACCTGGGGTCGGGAACCGATGCCGCGGCAAGCACGCTCGAGGTGTCGTCGACCGAGCTCCAGGCGCTCGACGCCCCCGTGGTCAGGGTGGGTGACGCCGGGGTCACGCCGATCACGGTGACGGCGCCGGTGACGGCCCATGCCGACAGGACCCTGTCGCTGCGGGCCTCGACCCTCACCGACTCAAACGCCACGGGTACCGACATCACGGCCAGCGCCCTGGCCCTGCGCTCGACGAGCGGCATCAGCTTCACGACCAGCACGAGCACGTTGGCCTTCGACAACACCGGCGCCGCCGGAGACGTCACTATCAGCAACGACGTGCCCGTGACGGTCGACGCCCTCGACGGCATCACGGGGTCGATCAACGCCGGGTCGTTCACGACCATCACCGCTTCGGGTGTGAACGTGACGTCTGGCATCACCGGCGCGGGCGCTGTTGCCCTCCTCGCCGTCGATGACGCCGGTTCCGGCAACGACATCACCATCACGTCTCCGGCCACCGTGCAGGCGACCTCCGGCAACATGACGCTCACCGCGGGCGACCAGGTGATCGTGCCCACGGGCGCCACCCTCAGTGCGGCGAGCGCCATCAGCATCGATGTCGACCAGGGTTCGGCCGACGCGGGCACAGGTGCGGTCGTCACCCTCGACGGCACGCTGACCGCCACTGGCGTGGACGTCACCGGCGGGTCGGACAGCGACTCCTTCACCATCAAGCCCCAGACGGGACCGGCCTTCAACGTGGACGGGGCCAACCCCGTCCCGCCCGCGTCGCCCGGTGACAGCCTGCTGGTGCGCATGGCGGGTGTCACCAGCCCGGCGCTGACCAGCAGTTCCGACGCCACGGGCACCTCGGGCACCTGGTCCTTCGGCAACCGTGCCTCGGTCGGCTTCAGCCACATCGAGACCCTGGCCAACCTCAGCACCATCACCGGCACGGTCAACGACGACCTGAACGGCAACGGTGGCGTCGACTCGGGCGACGACCCTCTCTCGAGTTGGACGGTTGAGTTGCGCAACACCTCGGACGCGGTGCTGGGGACCACGACCACCGACGGCAGTGGCGTCTACACCTTTACCGGCGTCATCCCGGGCACCTACCGGGTGCGGATCCAGCTCCCGGCTGACTGGGTGCAGACCAGTGGCAATCCCGCCGACGCCGTGGCCCCCGAGACGGGTAGCTCGATCCCGGGTGGGGACTTCTCGGCGTTCCACACGATCACGATCGACGGCACCGTGTTCGACGACATCAACGGAGACGGTGCGGCCGCCCTTGGTGATCCGGGGATCAATGGGCGCACAGTGTTCCTCGACGCCAACGACAACGGGGTGCTGGACAGCGGCGAGGTCAACACCACGACGTCGGGGGGCGCCTACCAATTCAGCGGTATCACCCCGGGCACGTACAAGGTGCGGACGGTGGTCCCCGCCGGGTGGACCCAGACGAGCTCGGACCCCGCCGACATCGCCGCATCCAGCGGCACGAACGTCGGTGGCGTCGACTTCGGGACGTTCCAGCTGGTGACCATCGACGGCAGCGTCTTCAACGATGCCAACGGTGACGCCGCCCAGCAGTCCGGCGACGCCGGCCTCGGTGGTTGGACCGTGTTCATCGACGACGACAGCAATGGCTCGCCATCGCTGGGCGAGCCCACGACCACCACGGCCGGCGACGGCACGTACTCGTTCACCGACGTACCCCCGGGCACCTACAAGGTGCGCGAGGTCGCGCCCACCGGCTGGACCCGCACCACGACCAACCCGGCCGACATCAGCACCGAGAGCGGGACCGATGTCACCGGCGTGGACTTCGGCAACTTCAAGCGCATCACCGTCAGTGGCCTGGTGTTCCAGGACTTCGACAACGACGGCGCCTTCAACGGTGCGGACCGCCCGCAGGCCGGGTGGACCGTGTTCCTCGACAACAACAGCAACGGCACCAAGGACAGCGGTGAGCCGTCCGTTCTCACCGGGGTGGACGGGGCCTACGCCTTCGCCGACCGGGGTCCGGGGACGGTGAAGGTCGCCGTCGTGCCCAACGCCGGGTGGACGACCACCCCCACCAACAAGTCCGTGGTGACGGCCAGCGGCAGCGACGTGGCCCAGAACTTCGCCAACTTCCGGGTTGGCTTCGCCGGCTACAGCATGGTCGGGTCTGACGGGGGCGTCTTCAACTTCGGCGGGGCCGCCCACAAGGGCTCGCTGGCGGGCACCCCGCTGGCCGGTCCCATCGTGGGCATGGCCTACACCCCGTCCGGCAACGGGTACTGGCTGGCGGCGTCGGACGGTGGCGTGTTCGCCTTCGGCGATGCGGCCTACTTCGGCTCCCTGGGCGGCATCAAGCTGAACGCCCCGGTGGTCGGCATCCAGGTCACGCCTTCGGGCAAGGGCTACTGGCTGGTGGCGGCCGACGGTGGTGTGTTCACCTTCGGTGACGCGCCGTTCTTCGGCTCCCTGGGCGGCATCAAGCTGAACGCTCCGGTGGTCGCCATGGCCGCCCGGCCCGACGGCACCGGCTACTACCTGGCCGGCCGGGACGGCGGTGTGTTCACCTTCGGCAAGGCGAGCTTCGCTGGCTCGGGTCTCGGGGTGGTGCGGGCACCCGTGTACGCCATCGCCGCTGACCCGGTGCACGGCGGCTACTGGCTGGCGGCCAAGGACGGCGGCGTGTTCTCCTTCGGGGGCGCCCGGTTCTTCGGCTCCCTGGCGGGCGTGCCGCTGAAGGGCGAGCTGGTCGCCATGGTGCCCAGCGCCACTGGCAACGGGTACTGGCTCTTCGCCACCGACGGCGGCACCTTCACCTTCGGTGACGCACCCTTCCTGGGTGCGGTGCCGCCCCAGCAGTTGAAGGCGCCGGTGGTGGCCGGGGCCCGGCCTCACTAGCAGGTTCTTCGCAGCTCCCCGCACCGCCCCATGTCATACCGGGGCGGTGCGGGGCGCGAAGCTCTCTCCATGCAGCACGGCTACGTCTACGAGTTGCTGCGGAAGATCGGCCTCAGTGACTTCGGGGCGAGCACGGGCGAATGGCTGCTCGTGCGCCCCCTCAAGATCGCCCTCATCGTGGGCGTCGCCATGGTGGCCTCTCGCGTCGCGTCCAGCGCCACCCGGCGCTTCGTGCGCACCGTGCACCGGCGCTCGCCCCTCACGTCCAGCTCCGGTCGGTCCGAGCAGCGGGCGGCCACGGTGGCCGACGTCGTCGCCAGCGCCGAGAAGATCGTCATCTGGAGCATCGCCCTGCTCACCATCCTCGACCAGGTGGGCGTCGACCTGGCGCCATTGCTGGCCGGGGCGGGCATCGCCGGCATCGCCATCGGATTTGGCGCCCAGACGCTGGTGAGGGACACCATCTCCGGCCTGTTCGTGCTCCTCGAGGACCAATACGGCGTGGGCGACCTGGTCACGTTGGGCGACACCACCGGCACCGTCGAGGACGTGAGCCTGCGGGTCACGCGTCTTCGCTCGGTGGATGGCACCGTGTGGTTCATCCCCAACGGCGAGGTGCGCAAGGTCGGCAACGCGTCGATGGAGTGGAGCCGGGCCATCGTCGATGTCCTCGTGCCCTACGACGTCGATCTGGCCAAGGTGGAGGACATCATCAGGGTGGCCTGCCACGAGCTGGCCACCGACGACATCTGGGCCGACGACCTGCTGGAGGAGCCCGAGGTCTGGGGCGTGCACGCCACCACGCCCGAGGGTCGCACCATCCGGGTGGTGGCCAAGACCGCACCCCGCCGCCAGGCTGCTGTGGCCCGGGAGTTGCGGGGGCGCATCACCGAGCGGTTCCGCCGGGAGGGCATCGCCCTGCCCCGGTCCACGGTGCTGCTCAGCGGGCCCGACGCGCCGCCCGCACCACCGCTCGCCTGACGCGCCCCCCTCCCTGGGGCCGTTCGAGCTGACTCCTACTTGTCCCGGTCGACGAGGTCCTTCACCTTGTCGGCGGCCTCGCCCACCTTCTCCTTGACCTTGTCGGTCACTTGGTCGATCTTGCCCTCGCGCTTGAGGTCGTCGTTGTCGGTGATGTCACCGACAGCTTCCTTGGCTCGGCCTTTGATGTCGTCAGTACCCATGCGCCCATCCCTACCCGACGAGGCGGAGCCCAACCCCCTGATTGGCCTCGGCGGGCACTTCGTACGCGCCCTCACCCGCGGGGACGGCTCCGGGCACGCCGGCCGGATCGTCGACCGAGAAGGCGAGGTGGAGCACGCGACCGGCCCGGTCGCCCAGCCACGCCGCCACCGGCCCCTGGCCCGCATGCAGGGGCGTGACCAGCCGCACCCGTCCCGGTCCCTTCCACCCCAGCTCCACCCACTGGGCGCTGCCGTCGGCATCGACGCCGCGGCCCACCTCCTGGCCCGACAACAGGCCGGCGAACAAGCGCAGGCCGTCGTCCATCGATGCCACCGCGTGGGCCACGTGCAGCAGCGTGGCCGGCCGGTCGACCCGGGGCCGGGGGAGTGCCTCGAACGGTGGCGACGACCAGTCGCCCGCGGCCTGGGCCAGCTGCACCACCACGCCGGGCGCGTCCTTGGGATGGAGGAACGCCTCCTTCCAGAACGGGTCGCTGACGTCGACGTTGACGGGCCGGTAGCCCGCCTCCTCCGCCATCCCCAGCGCGGCGACGATGTCGTGCACCTTGTACGTGAGGTGGTGGGGACCTGGCCCGTTGCGGTCGAGGAAGCGGCGCAGGAAGTCGTTTGCATCCACCCGGTGGGGTTGGAGGATCTCGACCTTCATGCCGTTGGCGAAGCGAAGCTGGCTGGCGGCGAAGCCAACCGACTCGCCGCCCGACACCCACTGGCCGGCCAGGTCGCCGGCGTAGCGGGGCCAGGCGTCGCGCCAGTGTTCGACGGCAACGGCGACGTGGTCGAGGTCGACGGACGCGGGGTCGAGGGCAGTCATCCTTTCGATCCTTGCCGCTGGGCACCGGCGCGCGGCAACTCCGGGTCGTAGGCTCGCCTCATGGAAGCCGGATCGCTGGACTTTCGCCGTGAGTCTCTCGCTGGGTTGGCCGAAGCGGTCCGGGCCGGGAAGGTGGGGGCGCGGGAGCTGGTGGCCCACGCCCTCGATCGCATCGAGGCGCTCGACGAGGCGGTCAACGCCTTCGTGGCCATCGACGGCGACGCGGCCATGGCCGCGGCTCGGGCTGTCGACGAGCAGGTGGCCCACGGGGACGATCCCGGCGAGCTGGCCGGCATCCCCTTGGCGGTCAAGGACCTGGAGGACGCGGCCGGGTACCCCACCACGAGCGGTTCGGCCGCGTGGGCGTCGTCCCCGCCGGCGGCCAGCGACTCCATCCTCGTGGCCCGGCTCAAGGCGGCCGGGTGCGTGGTGGTGGGGAAGACCAACACGCCGGAGCTGGGTTGGAAGGGCGACACCGTCAATCCCACCTTCGGCGCCACCCGCAACCCCTGGAACCTCCGCCACTCGCCCGGCGGGTCGTCAGGCGGCAGCGCCGCGGCGGTAGCCGCCGGCATGGTGCCGCTGGCCACGGCGTCGGACGGCGGCGGGTCCATCCGCATCCCCGCCGCCCTGTGCGGGCTGGCCGGGTTCAAGGCGTCGCTGGGCCGAATCCCCATGGGCGGCCTCACGCCCCCGGGTTGGCCCACCCTGTCGAGCAAGGGCGTCCTGGCCCGCTCCCACGCCGACGTTGCCCTCGCCCTCGACACCGTCCTCGGCCCCGACCCCACGGACCTCCATTCCCTGCCCATGCCCGAGCCGTCGTGGCTGGGCGCGTTGGACGACGCCCACGTGCCCCGCAAGATCGCCTGGTCGCCCACCCTCGGGTACGCGCCGGTGGACGACGAGGTGCGAGAGATCTGCGAAGCCGCCGTGCGCGTGCTGGCGGGCATGGGCGCGGAGATCGTCGAGGTCGACACCGTCTTCCCCGAGGACCCGGTGCTCTCGTGGATGATCCTCACCAGCGTCTACAACGCCCGCACCCTGGAGCGGTTCCGGGGCACCGACGTGTGGGAGCGGATCGACCCCGGCCTGCGGGCCAACGTCGAGAAGTTCGGCGCCGCATCTGGCGTCGACCTGGCCAAGGCCGACGACGAGAGCCACACCCTCAACCTCCGGTTGGTACAGCTGTTCCACGACGTGCGCCTGCTGGTCACGCCCGTCACCGCCGCGCCCGCGCCCCTCTCGGGCGAGTTCGGGGTCATCAACGGCAAGCCCGACTCCAACTGGGTGCGCTTCACCTACCCGTTCAACATGACCCGCTCGCCGGCCAGCAGCGTGTGCGTGGGCCTCACGTCCACGGGGCTGCCCGTGGGCCTGCAACTGGTGGGCCCGCAGCACGGTGACCTGGTGGTCCTACGGGCGGCGGCCGCCCTGGAAGCGGCCATCGGGTTCGAGGCGGTGGCCCCCGGGGTAGACCAGACGGCGTGAAGCGGCTGGGCGTTGGCGCGGCAGTGGTCGCTGTGTTTGCGCTCGTCGCCGCCCCACCGCCCGCCTCCCAGGCTCAGGGAACCGTCACCTTCGGCGTGCCCCGGGTGGTCGACCCCATCCACATGTTCGGCGAGCCTGACGTGAAGGTGTCGCCGCAAGGCGACATCCACGTGTCGGGGCCGGCGGGGACGGGCACCCAGCGATCCATCTGGAACATCTCCGTGGACAACGGCGACTCATGGCGGGTGGTGCAGGGGGTGCCCTTCGCCGGCACCTCCCCCGCCATTCCCGACAAGGTCGACCTCGGCCCCGGCGGCGGCGACACCGAGATCGCCTTCGACCACACAGGCAGGACCTACTTCAGTGACCTGTGGGCCCTCACCTGCTTCACGTCCGCCACCACCGCGGACCGGGGCAGCAGCGTCGATGCCAACCCGGCCGGCTGTTCGGCGCCGGGTGGCGATCGCCAGTGGATGGCCGTGTTCGACCCGCCGCCGGGCACGGCCTCCACGGGCGCGTGGGCCACGTCCCATCCCGGCCAGCCACTCGTGTATCAGGAGTACGACCAACTGACGCAGGGCAACCGGGTGGATATGAGCACGGACGGAAAGGTGTGGACCAAGGCGGGCGAGTTCGCCACGAACATCGGTCCCGATCCCACCGACACGAGCGAGTTCACCAACAACGGCAACATCCTCGTGGACCAGGTGACGGGCTCATTGCTGGGGTTGTTCGGGTCGAAGTCGGCCGCCGGCCATCCCCACGAGGGCCTCTCCCTGGCCGTCGGCCAGATGCTGCCGGACGGCACCCAGACGGCGTTCACCAGCCACCTCGTCGCCGACGTGCCCAACTCGCCCCAGGTGCTGTTCCCGGTGCTGGCCATGGACCAGGCCCGCAACCTGTACGTCGTCTACGCAGTCAACTGCGACCAGGGCAAGCCCTTCGCCGACTACTGCTTCCACATCTTCTACACGTGGGCCCCGGCGAGCACCGGGTGGTCGTCTTGGTCCGCGCCCAAGCGGGTCGACACGTCGAGCGCCAACCAGTCGAGCCTCATGCCGTACGTGGCCGCGGGCGGGGCCGGGAATCTCGACATCGTGTGGTACGGCACCGACCAGCGCGTCCACCCGAGTGACCAGAAGAACGAGAACTGGGACGTGTACCTGGCCCAGGTCAGCGCGGCCGACTCGGGCGCGCCCGCCATCGACGTGGCCAAGGCCACGCAACACCCGATGAAGCACAACGACATCTGCATCACGGGCACTGCGTGCATCACCAACAGCCCACCCGGCAACCGCAACTTGGCCGACTTCTTCGAGGTGGCGATCGACAAGGAGGGCCGGGCGCGCATCGCCTACGCGGACACGTCCAACGAGCTGATCCAGAACGGCGCGGTGCCCAGCCAGGCCGACCACCCGGGCGGCCCGCTGGTGACGGTGGCGACGCAGAGCACGGGCCGCAACGCCTGGACGGGCGCTGCCCTCGCGCCCAAGGACGACACCGCGCCCGTTTCCGGGATCACCGACCCCGCCGGCGACGCGCTCTGGAAGCCCCTCGGCGGCACCAATCTCCCCGGGCTCGACATCACCGGCACGTCGCTCTCGCTCCAAGGCGCCACGCTGCACGTGAAGCTCACCACCAAGGGCGGCACCATCGCCGACGCGGCCAAGGCGGCCAACGCCCTGTTCGGCCAGATGGTCGTGCGCTGGCAGTTGGGCAACAACCTGTACTACGCGGCCGTCGAGCAGGACGCCGCCGCGGCCCACACCGTGTGGTATGCGGGGCAGAGCGGCAGCGTCGACCTGTGCTCGGTGTCGGCCTGCTTCCCGCACTACCTCACGTACGCGGCGCCGCCGGCGGGCGGCGTGGCGGCCACGGGGACGGCCACCGTCGATCCCACCGGCGGACCGACGACGTACGACATCGCCGTGCCCGTCGGCGCGGTGGGGAACCTCAAGGCCGACTCGTTGCTCGAGGAAGTCATGGGCTTCTCGACGGTGTCGGCCACGCCGGCCGAGGTCGCGCTCACCAACTTCCAGGCCCTGTCCGACGTGGTGCCCACCCAGGTGGAGGGCACGCGCACGTTCAACTACCAGCCGGCGGCCACGGGCACGTTCACCGCCGCGCCCGGGGGCGCCGGTACGAGTGCGGGGAGCAACGGTCGCACCGGCAACCTGCCGGCCACGGGCGATGACGCGGCGCCGTGGTTGGCCAGCGGCGCCGCCGCGCTGACCCTGGCGTTGGCGCTCCGCCGCCGCTTCACCGGCGCCCACGGCCCGTTCTCCTGACGTCCACGGCGGCACAGCCGTCGCCCCCGCCAATCGGTCGCGCTGTTCGCGGGCTGCTGCACACGGAACGCAGCGTCAGGTGCTGCGTACGGCGACCTCCTCTGCGAAGTCGCTCAGGGAAGCATGTCCTGGAACAGCGCCAGGTATTCGTCGACCATACGGGCCGACGAGAAATAGCCCTCCACCTCGGCCCGGCAGTCGCGCCGGTCGATGGTGTGGACGCGCCCGATGGCCTCGGCCATGTCGACTTCGTCGTGGCAGAGAAAGCCGGTCTTGCCATGGCGGATGACCTCGGGGGCGGCGCCCTCGGGGAAGGCGAGCACGGGCGTGCCGCACGCCAGGGCCTCGATCATCACCATGCCGAAGGGCTCGTTCCACCGGATGGGGAACAGCAGCGCGCGGGCGCCGGCGAGCAGTTCGAGCTTGTGCTCGTGCGGCACCTCGCCCAGGTACACCAGGTCCTCGTTGAGGTAGGGCTTCACGAACGCCTCGAAGTAGGCGCGCTCGGCCGGCTCCCGCATCTTGGCTGCCATCAACAACCGCACCCCGGCCTTGTGGGCGGCCTCCATGGCCCGGTGGGCGCCCTTGTCGGCCGACATGCGCCCGAGGAACAAGAAGTAGTCGCCGTCGCCGGCGCCGAACGGGAAGGCGGCCGCGTCGATGCCGTGGTGGATCACGCGGGCGACCCGGATGTCGGGGCGGGGCCGGCGCTGGGCCTCGGAGATGGCCACCACGCGCACTCGGTCCTGGAGGCGTTGGTAGATCTGCCCGAGCTCACCGTCGAGGGGCCCGTGCACGGTGGTGGCTACAGGCAGATCCGGGAAGCGCTCGGCGTAGAACGGTCCGACCATGGTGTGGTCGTGGACCACGTCGAAGCCCCGGTTCATGATCTCGTCGTAGGCGGCGGTGACGTGGATCAGCTCGGGAACCGACGCGCCGATCCGCCATCCTTCCGACGCCTCGAGGATGTGCCAGCGCGGCACTCGAGACGTGGAATCACCCGTGGTGAACAGCGTGACCTCGTGACCGGCGGCCTGGAAGCCCACGGCCATCCGGTCGACGACCAACTCGGTTCCGCCGTAGAGGGCCGGGGGCACGGGGGCCCAGGGGGGCGCGACAACGGCGATACGCATCCCCCGATTGAACCACGCCCGCCCGGCCGGGGAGACCGAGCGCACGCGTAATGCTCAAATGGGACCGGTTTTCAGGCCTGCTGGCCGAGCACGCGATCGATGCGGTCGATCACCCGCCGACGGCCGGCATGGCCCGTCTCGTACTCCCGCAACGAGTGGAGCTGGGCCTCGCTGAGGGCGCCGCTGTTGACGAGCTTGCCGACCTGCTCGGCAGTCATGTCGTCGTAGCCGGCGACGGGTGGCGCCGCCGTCCCTGCACCGTTGCCGTTGCCGGCGGCCGCTCCGGTCGCCACCTTCAGGGCGGCGGCGGCCGGGGCCATGGCCGGGAGTTGGTCGACGGGCACGTACATCACGACGGTGGCCGTCCCCGGTGCCCCACCCGGGGGCGCTCCCACAGCCGGGGCCGGCGTCGGGAACGCCCCCGTGGTGAGCCCAGTCCGCCGAGCGACGCTGTAGGTCAGCGCGAGCAGGGCGGCAGCGGCCACGGTGGCGAGCAGGGAGAGCATGAGAAAGGCGACGCTCGACTTGACGATGCCCGTGATGAGCAGGGCGAGTGCCAGGACGAGGAGCCCGAGGCTGGTGAAGATCACTGCATCCCTCCTAGAGACAGACCTTGTTGGTATCGAAGACCCAGCTGTCGCCCTTGACCTGGACGGGGTAGCCGCACGTCCAGGGCACCCGGGGGAGAGCCGTGGTCCACGTGATCTGGTTGCCGAAGCCGGTGTCGAACGGCCCGAAGTGTTCGGCCGAGTTCACGATGTTGGGGCGGGTGAGGTTGTCCTGGATGCCCTTCTGCTTCACCATCGAATAGAAGACGTAACCAGCGTGGTAGTAGTTGATGGCGATGAAGCCGGTCATGTCGACGTTGGGCGCGTACCGGGCCATGTTCTGCCGATAGATCTGCATCTGGGGCGTGGTCGACACCCGGGGGTCGTTGAACACGGTGCCGATCGAGTACATGCCTTCGCAGTAGGGCTTGCAGTTGTCGACCTCGATCTGCAGGTTGGACCCGCCCGACCAGCCCTTCAGCCATGGGGTGGTCGAGCTCTTGGGCTTCACCGACTCCGCCTGCGCCTCCCGGAGGCAGGCCAGGAGCACCGAGCTGGCCGTGGGCATGATGATGTAGTCGGGCTTGGTGCTGGCCACATTGCGGAACTGGGCCGAGCAGTCGCTGGCGGTCGAGGCGATCTCGACGTAGGCCTTCTCCTCCACGCCGAACTGCTTGGCCGCGTTCTGCCACGACTGCTTCACCGGTGTGGTGTCGACCGACGGCAGCACGTCCTGGATGACGCCGAAGCTCGTGATGCCGAGGCGCTGCACCGCCGTCTTGATGCGGATGGGATTGCGGGTCTGCTCGCTCGGCGCCGTGGCGAAGATGTAGCGGTTCGTGTACGACTTGGGCGACAGGCCGATATCGCCGATCATCGGGAACTGCTTCTGCTCGAGGTAGGGCGAGATGGACTCCGGCGAGGTCACGCCGCCGAGGTAGAGCACGTGGTCGACCTCGTTGAGGCGCTGAACGTACTGGAGCGTCTTGTTGGGGTCGAGGTTGTCGTCGTACCAGATGAGCTTGGCCGTGCGCAGCCGCTCCTTGGGGGCGATGTTCTGGTTGAAGTAGTTGATCCACGCCAGGCCGCCCTTCAGGCCCTGGTCGCCGTACACGGCCAGCGGGCCGGACAGCACGGTGGTGCCGCCGACCAGGAAGTGGTCGCAGAACACGCCCACGGTGGGGTTGTAGTCGGGGCAGTTGGTGGTGGTGTTCGGGTACGGAGTCTGCGGGTTGAGGTGGCCGCCGGGCGCCGTGCTGGCGTTCGACCCGGTGGTGCCGCCGCCGGTGGTCGACGCGCCTGCAGCCGTGCCACCGCCCGTGGCGCCCGTCGACGTGGCCGCCGCGGCCGGGCCCGAGATGGGCGCGGCCGCCTGGCCGTCGGTCGTGGGGTTGGCGGCGTTGTCGATGATGTCGCCGCCATCGGTGGTCGTGTTCTGGCTGTTCGGGTTGGCGGCCGCGGCCGGCCCGGATGCGGCCACGTTCGTGCGCTTGTCGGCTCGCACCACGGCGATGGCGCTGAGCGTGGCCACGAGCAGCGCGGCGCTGGCCAGAGCCATCACCTTGCGGAGCACGAGCTGCATGGTGTCCGTCATACGGCTTCCCCTCTCAGCGAGCCGCGGCCAGGAACACTGACCGCAGCAGGTCGTCGCGCTCGATGAGCTCCTTGGACGAGCCGTCGAACCGCATCTGCCCCTTCTCGATGAAGTAGGCGTGGTCGGTGATCGACAGGGCCAGGTTGGCCGACTGCTCGACCAGGATCATCGAGACGCCGCTGGCGTTGATGTCCTTCACGATCTGCACCAACTGCTGCACGATGAGCGGCGCCAGCCCGAGCGAGAGCTCGTCGATCATCATCAGCTTGGGTTGGAGCATGAGCGCCCGCCCGATGGCGAGCATCTGGGCCTCGCCGCCGGACATGAGGCCGGCCAGCTGGCTGCGCCGCTCGGCCAGGCGCGGGAACGTCTCGTACACCCGGGCGTAGCCGGCCTTCGCCGCCTTGCGGTTGTGGCGGATGGGGTAGGCACCCATGCGCAGGTTCTCTTCCACGGTGAGGTTGGGCAGGAGCCCGCGCCCGCCGGGCACCTGCGTGATGCCGAGGCCGACGGTCTGCTCGGTGCTGATGCCGGCCACGTCGCGACCCTCGTAGAGGATCTGGCCGGCGTCGGGCCGCATGAGCCCGGAGATGCAGCGGAGGATGGTCGACTTACCGGCGCCGTTGGTGCCGAGCAGGGCGACGATCTCGCCCCGCGCCACGGTGAAGTCGATGCCTCGCAGGACCTCGACGGCGCCGTACGACGCCCGCAGGCCCCTGATGTCGAGGAGGAGATCGTCTCGCTCGCCCGCAACCGTCACGCGACGACCTCCTCCAGGTCCGCCCGGCCACCGAGGTAGGCCTCCACCACCTCACGGTTGCCTTGAATGTCCTCCGGCGTCCCCTCGGCCAGCACGTGACCGGCGGCCAGGGCGACGATGCGGTCGGAGATCCCCATGATCAACGGCATGTCGTGCTCGATGAGCAGGAAGGTGGCCTGCAGTTCCTCACGCAGCTCGAGCAGCAGCGGGCCCAGGGCCTCGGTCTCGCGCTGGGCGATGCCGGACGACGGCTCGTCCAGCAACACCAGCTCAGGCTCCAGGGCCAGGATGGTGGCCAGCTCGGTGAGCCGCAGCGTGCCGTACGACAGCTCCGAGCACATCTTGGGGGCGTAGTCGCCCAGGTGCAGGCGGTCGACGATCTCCCGGGCCCGAGCGTCGACCTTGGCCTCGGCCGCCATCGAACGCCGGGTGCCGAAGGCCCCGGCCATCAGGCTGCGGAAGGCGCCTCCGCTCATGCGCCGGTGGCAGGCCGTCTTCACGCTGTCGAGGACGGTCTCGTTCTGGAAGAGGCGAGCGGTCTGGAAGGTGCGGCCCATGCCCAGCCAGGCCCGGCGGAACGGGCGTTCCTCCACCAGGTCGGTGCCCTTGAACCAGATGTGCCCGGCGTTGGGGGAGTGGAAGCCGCTGATGACGTCGAACAGCGTGGTCTTACCCGCTCCGTTGGGTCCGATGAGCCCGACGATCTCGCCGCGGTCGACGTGGAAGTGCACGTCGTCGAGGACCTGCAGCCCACCGAAGCGGAGGCTGATGCCCTGCACCTGGAAGTAGGGCCGCTCGTCGTCAGGCATGGGCGACCTCCAGCTCGTCGGCCGCCTGTTCGAACAGGGCCGTCTCGTCGGTGGTGACCGTCGCTACCGCTGCGGCGGTGCCGGCCGCCCCGTCTTCCTCCTCGGACTGCCACGCCACTCGCTCGCTGCGGGAGAAGGGACGGAGGAGGCGGGTCCAGAACCCGGCCACGCCGTTCGGGTAGTCGATGGTGGCCCGGAGGGCGAGGTACCCCGAGAGGATGAACAACGACTGGTTGGTGCCGCTGGCGGTGTGGGCGGTGACCGTGGGCAGGAGCACGAACAGCACGGGCACCCAGAGGGCTCCGGCCTGGACGGCGATGCCGGCGATCACCGCGAAGGTGATGAAGGTCAGCGAACCGAAGAAGGTGAAGCTGCCGGGCACGACCTTGAGGTTCATGTAGCCGTAGCACCCGCCGGCGATGCCGGCGATGAATCCGGACAGGGCGAAGGCCAGCAGCTTGTAGCGCATGGGGTCGATGCCCAGCGAGACGGCGGTGTTCTCCGAGTCGCGGATGGCGTGGAACGCCCGGGCCACGCGGGTGCGGCCGATGTTGCGCACGGCGAGGAACACCAGGCCGGCGCAGAACAGCGAGACGTAGAACGACGGTTGCGAGAGGTCGATGCGCAGCGGGCCCCGCGTGACGTCGTTGTGCGTGTTCAGGAACTGTTGGGTGAACAGCCAGCTCTCGCAGGCGACCATGAAGGCCATGGTGGCGAGGGCGAGGAAGAAGCCCCGCAGCCGGAGGGCGGGCACGCCGACGAGGACGGCGATGGGGACGGCGACCAGGCCGGACAGGGGGATCACCAGCCAGAAGGGCAGGCCCGCTTGGGTCGAGAGCAGGGCCGAGCCGAAGGCGCCGGCACCCGCGAACCCAAGCGCGGCAAGGGAGATCTGGCCGGCCCAGCCCGTGAGCACGACGATCGAGAGGGTGATGAGGCCGAAGAACACGGCCGAGCCCAGCACCGTCGACCAGTACGA
>Ga0070741_10002144_pt1 | contig 54859 bp, 47 predicted proteins | sample Coa_R1_4_FD_66440 | JGI IMG/M metagenome (GOLD analysis project Ga0070741, IMG submission 66440) | Surface soil microbial communities from Centralia Pennsylvania, which are recovering from an underground coalmine fire - Coalmine... | ecosystem: Environmental > Terrestrial > Soil > Unclassified ... | reverse complement strand
TTTTCGCCTTGTTTTGTGAACGCTTTGTTCAGCCGTCGAATTCCATTCGATGGTCAACCCGGCACCAAGCTCAAGGTAGCAACTTGGGTTAATTAATGCTGCGCTCCAATTCCTTTTCGAGTTTGGCGACCCGCGCCGCCAAGTCAAGCAGTGGAATGTCTCCAATCACCATCAAGTCTATGTCCGAATGCGCGTCGAAATCCTCTGTGGCAGCGGAGCCGTACACAAAGGCAGCTTGCGCGTTTGCGGGCGGCGCCAAAAGAGGACGAAGCGCATCACCGAGCGCACTCGTCTTGAAAAAGATGGCGCGCAATTCGGGAATGATGGGGCACCGCAAATAAGCCGGTACAAGCGCGCCGAGGCAGTCTTTTCGCTCGCGACGATACCCGCGCGTTCCAAATTTACGAGTTCTTTCCAGACCGCGCTGTACCGGGCGCCAATTTGCGCCGATAAACTCTGCGCGTGAAATGGGGCATCCGGGTTCAACAGGAATAGTCGCAGCAGCGCAACCCGCACTCGCGACGAGAATAAGGCGTTCACCAGCATGTATCACCAATGGTGATACCTCTATCACTAGAGGTGATACATGTCAATTCCGCAGCTGCGGATACAACACCACATCGCGAATCGAGTGTTGATTCGTCAGCAGCATCGTGAGTCGGTCAATGCCCATACCGAGACCACCCGTCGGCGGCATGCCGTGTTTGAGAGCTTGGATGAAATCGTCATCCATCTGCTGCGCTTCGGCGTCGCCGCGCGCGCGATTGCCTTGCTGTTCCACAAAGCGCTGCCACTGCTCGGCGGGGTCGTTCAATTCCGTGAACGCGTTGCCGTACTCGCCGCCCGCGACATAGATTTCAAAACGTTCCGTCACGCGCGGGTCGCCCGGTTTCTTTTTCGCGAACGGCGAAATCTCCGTGGGGAAATCAATCACGAACGTCGGCGCAATCAGCGTCGGCTCGACGTACGCGGCGAACAATTTTTCCACCAACTTGCCCCAATTCATTTGCGGCTCGACGCGCAAATGTTTTTCCTCGATCCGCGCGTTCAACGCGTCAAACGAATCGTCCGCGTAAATGTCAATGCCCGTTCGGTCCAAAATCGCATCGCGCATCGCCACGCGCGCAAACGGCGGCGTCAAATCCACCGCGTGTTCGCCGTACGTGATTTGCAGCGTGCCGCGCGCCGCCGTCGCGCATTCCACAAAAATATCTTCGACGACCTTTATCATGTCCGATAAATCGCCGAATGCCTGATAACATTCCATCATCGTGAATTCCGGCAGATGCGTTGCGTCCACCCCTTCATTGCGAAAATCTTTCGAGATTTCGTACACGCGTTCAAACATGCCGACGAGCAACCGTTTCAAATACAATTCGTCTGCAATCCGCAAGTACAAATTGCGTTCCAGTTCATTGTGATACGTAACGAATGGTTTCGCCAATGCGCCGCCATACAGCGGCTGCAGCACTGGCGTTTCGACCTCGATGAAATCGTTGCGGTCGAGATACGCGCGCATCGCCGTCACAATGCGTTGGCGCGCGCGAAATACTTCGCGCACGTCTTCGTTGACCATCAGGTCAAGATAGCGTTGGCGATAGCGCGTCTCTTTGTCTTGCAGCCCGTGAAATTTTTCGGGCATCGGCGCGATGGCTTTGGCGAGCAGTCGAATCTCCGCGACCTGTACGGTGAGTTCGCCGGTCTTGGTTTTGAATAATGTGCCCGTCACCTGCACGAAATCGCCGAGGTCGTAATCCTTGAGAAAATTTTTGTACGTCTCTTCGCCCAGATTGTCCTGACGCAAAAAGAGTTGAATGCGTCCCGTGCCGTCGCGAATATCGGCAAACGTGATTTTGCCGCTCCAGCGATTCGCGGTCAGGCGTCCGACCAATTTGACGACGCCGGGGTCCACGCCGCGTTCAAATAATTCCCGCGCTTGGGCGAGGGTGTGCGTACGTTCCGTGCGCGGCGGATACGGCTCGATGCCGCGTGCGCGCAATCGCTGCACTTTCAAAAAGCGTTCGCGTTCCAAATCGTCGAGGGTATCAATGAATTCCATGTCTGTTTTAGATTTATGATTTATGATTTTTTGAAACCTACAACGAAAATCATAAATCGTAAATTCTGCGCGCGGAGAGGCTTTGAAAAAAAAAAAGACACGCGTTGCGTGTCCAATCCGCACACCGCGTGTCCGCGCTCGTCTCAATTCACTTCAATCAGACGCAGTTGGCGTTCTCCGGCGGGCGTCTTGACCACGACCTGGTCGCCCTTTTTCTTGCCCATCAACGCGCGACCGACGGGCGACTCGTTCGAGATGCGCCCTTTGGCTGGGTCAGCTTCAGCAGGACCGACGATTTGATATTCCTCTTCGTCGCGCGAACCTTTTTCGACCACTTTGACCTTGGAGCCGAGCACGACAATGCCGGTCCACGCGGACATTTCGATAATTTCGGCATTCTTGAGCATTTGTTCAATTTGCATAATGCGCCCTTCGACAAACGCCTGCTGCTCTTTGGCGGCGTCGTATGCCGAATTTTCAGAAATGTCACCCTCTTCTTTGGCGGAATGAATCGCCTCTGCCACTTCCGGGCGTTTCACATTGATCAAGTATTCAAGTTCTTTTTGCAATTTCTCACGCCCTTCCGGCGTGAGGGGTACGGGCTTGTCTGCCATAGTCGCTTCCTTCGCTCATGCGATCACTGCTTGCCGAATGCACGCAGCGACAATAAAAAAGAAGGACATCGCCGCGCCGCGCAGACAGCGCATGTGCCGACATCCAACGCCAAGAATTATATGCAATCTCCAACGGGTGTCAAAGCCCCGCGTGCAGCACATTCCACGCAACCCACGCTTCACGCCACCAAACGGCGAGCAGCAATCCAATCCCCCCGGCAGCCAGCGCATTGCGCGCGAAAGTGTACTGCGCACGCTTGGACTCCACCAACATCCATCCCGCATACATCGCAAAAAATGGAATCAAGGGCAAATGAAAACGCCCGTCGCCGAAAATCGCCAAATGAATCAACACAAAATACACAATGAATCCGCCGAACAACAACTTCCACGCGTCCGAACACGCATAGACCAAACCTGCCACGCCGGCACACATGACAAAAATATAGACGACCGCCGCGAACACATCCGCGCCGATTTTCGACGGCGCATTCCACCCCCCCCCCTCCTTCGTTGCTTGCGCAATGTCCACCAGATTGCGTTCAAAACCCCAAAAATCCGCGAATTTGCCCGGCACGCGTGCGAGAACCGCCAGCGGCTGCGCGCACATGTATTCGAGCGCCAAGGCGTACGCCGCGCGGTCGCGCGCCAATTCGCCTTGCGGCAGCGCGTTCAACATCGGCTCGCGCACGCCGACTTTCCACACGTTGCGCACAAATTCGTACGGCGTGTACGGACTGTTGCCCAGCCACAAATTCACCCCCCCCTTGGTCTCTAACAGCACCCATTGATGAAATTGAAAATAATTACGCAGCGTGTACGGCGCAATCACCGCGCACGTGACCATTACAAAAATCAACGCGCCCGTTATCCCCCGTACAAGCGCGCCTTGGTGGTCGTCCCGCGCGCTGCCCTGTGCGCGCCACAACATCCAGCCCAGCCACAGCGCCAACAATGGCACAAAATACAGCGTCAATCCGCGCGTCAATGTCGCCAAGCCCCACGCCGCGCCCGCGAGCGCCAGCCGCAGCCATTTGTGCCCCCCCCCCTTCTCCAACGCCCGCGCGAGGAAATCGAACGCGAGCAGCAGCCAAAAGATAAACAGCCCTTCGGACAACAACAAATGCGCCAACGTCAAAAAACCCGGATAGATGGCGACGAGGAAACTTGCCGCCAACGCAATTCGCCGCGCGCGCTTTTCGTCCGGTTCGTTTGCGACCCACGACGCGCAAAACACGCGCCGCGTCAAATCGTACACGACGTACACCGTCGCGGCGCTCACGACGATGCCAAACCATTTTGCCGCCAACACATTGCTGCCGACGATTTTGTACAGCGCGCCCAATGCGAGCGGATACAGCGGCGCTTGCCACGCATACAAAAGCTGTCCCGGAAAAAACGGATTGTTCGTCTGGTACAAGCCGCGCCCTGCCGCCACATTCTCGGCGATTTGTTGATACGCGAGCTCATCGCCCGTCAACGGCGCGTGCACGCCTGCGAGCAGCAAAAACGCAACTCGCAGAACAAGCGCGAACGCGATCAGCGCGACAACCGACAGCGAAATACGCGAATGGAACATGTCACCGCCTATTGTGTCCGAATCCGATACAACCAAATCGCGCCAAAATCTTGAACATGTTCCAGACCTTTCAAGCGGTCCAGCCTTCGGCGCAGCTGCTGCGGTTGCGCGTACGCGTCGGAGTGCACGACCACCCACTGCGCGCCCCAACGCCGTAAACGATTGACCGTCGCGTTCGTCGGAAAATTTTGCATGTCCCGCACCAATGCGTAATAATCGGGCGGAATAAACGTGCTGTAGCCGTTCACCAGCGGCTGCAAATGATACACCGCGTTGTACGTGTATTCCACGTACTTGTCCTGGTCGGCGAATGTTGGTCGTCCCATCGGCACTTCGACAATCGCTTGTCCTTGCGGCTGCTGCGCGAGAAACAAATACACGGGCGAAATCTGCGCGCCCGCCTCCACCGTCTGCAACCGCAGCGGCGCGGGAATGTATTCCAAAACAATCAGCGTCGCGCACGCGAACGCAATCGCCGTACGCCAACGCGGCGCGCGCTGCATCCACGCGTACGCGCCGTACGCCGCCAGCATGGACAACGCGAGCATCGTCAACACGACAAAACGCGACGGCGCATTCAAACTCTTGAGCGGCGAAACGACGAGCGCGAGAAAATGATACGGCAGCGGAAACGGCAGCGCGGGCGTGGTCGTGCGCCCCAACACCAAATCGGGACCGAACGACAAAACGAAACCCATCAACGCGAGCAGTACTGGAAAAATCCAGGCGCGGCTTTTTGCCCGCCGCAGCGCGAGGAATCCGACCAAGCCCAACAGCGATGCGGCAATGCCCGGGAACAACGGCTGTCCTTTTGACGCGATATAAAATGCGCGCGTCAAATTTCCGTACAGCCACTGCGACGCGGGTGCGGCGATATAGCTGTAAGGACGCGCGCTAAAGAGGCGCGGGTCGCGTCCTGCGGAAAAATTGAACTCGCGTTCGAGGCGCAAGAACGGCAGCAAAAACGGCGTGAGCAAAATCACCGCGCCGAGCGCCGCGATGCCGCCGTATGCCCAATGCGCGCGGGTGATGCGATAGCGCCGCAGCGCCAAATCCACGATTAGATACAATGCCACCGCGAACGCGAGAAACACCGCGTAATACAACGACGCCAACGCGTTGAGCACAAAAAAGAGCGCGGTCAACAGTGCGTTATGCAAATTCGGCTGGCGCACAAACCGCGCCACGTACATCAATGTCAGCGGCATGAACATTGCCATTAACAATTGGATGTGGCGCAGTTCGCCCATCTTGTAGGCGCAAAACGCAAAAATGATGCCCGCCAGAATTGCCGCAGATTGTGGATTGCGGATTACGTTTCTCGCTTCTCGCTGCTCAGCGCTCAGTGCTCGCTGCTCCGCGCTCGTTGTTCGTTGTTCATCTATCATGCGAAACCAATCCAACGCGTACAAATACATGGCGAACGCGTTGAGCGGAAACGTGAGCAAAAGGACGACGTTGTACGCAAAAACAGGATTGCCGCTTGCGTACGCGAAGGGGAGATACAACAGCGCGCCGGGAAGAATAATTTCGGAAAACGCGAGGGTGTTTTGAAACGGAAAAAAGATATTGCCCTGAAACAAATTCAGCGGGTCGGCGATGAGTTGATGCGCTTGCCAGCCAAAAATCCAAACGCTGAAATATGTGTCGTTCAAAGCATTGCTGTCCGTGCCCAACAAGCGGTCGCCCAAATGCAGCGCGAGCGGCAAGGTCATGAGGATGGCGAGCAAACTGTACAGCAGCAGAACCAAGAGAAGAAAACGGTTCGGACGATTCAACAGCGCATTCATATCACAGGCAAAACCCGTTGTCGCGTTAGGCGAAGCAACGGGTTTCTGTATTTTACCCCTTTTTCTTTTTCGCGCTTGTTTTGCGTTTGGCAGTCATGTGCGACTTGCGCGCGCCGGCGCGGAGGTCTTGCGCTTGACCGGCTTTTTGGTGGTCGGCTTGGTTTGGCGTTTGAGCGGCTCCATCGTCATGCTCACCGACGCGCCGCAATCGAGCGTTTGCGCATCGGCGTACATTTCCAACGCCGTACCACGCCGCGCCCACCAAACCGCCGCGAGCACCTCGCCATTCGCATGAATGTCCGGCACTTGGTTGATGCTGTTCATCGGCGGCGTGTCGAGTCGCGTCGGCGCACTCCACGCCGTTCCGTCCCAAATGCTTTGAAACACGCGCCACGGTTCACTGCCGCTGATAATCGCTTTACCTTGATACACCAGGCGCAGACGATTCACGCAATCTACCGTGAGACGCGGGTACATGGTGAGCAGCAAATTGCCAACGGGCACGCGTTTGGCGCGGGGAAATTTTCCGTCCACCGCGCGCTGTGAATGCACGAGCGTTTGATTCGCGCCGTCGCGTCCTTGCGCCACCACGTGCCCGATGCCCGTCGCGTCAAACACAATGCTCGGCGTTTGCGGTCGGTCCCCGGCTTTGATACGCTGCGGCGCGCTCCACGTGCCGTCTGCGCCGCGATGCGCGTGAAACAATTTGGCTTGGTCGTTCCACACCACTTCCACTTCGCCGTTCGCGTCCAATGCCAAATCCGGCGCGAACCCGGAACCAATCACTTGCGGCTTGCTCCACGTCGCGCCATCGTAACGCGTGTAATAAATCTCTTGGAACGTCTGCCCGAAGCGATTGTAAACGACGTGCATTGTGCCATCGGCGGCAATGGCAAGACGCGGCAGCTGCGCGTACGATTCGGCGGAAAGACGCACCGGCGCGCTCCATTTTTTGCCGCGCCGCATTGTGTAAAGAACCGCGTACGATTCACTACCCTGCCCCATTTCGCCGACAAAGACCGCGTTCGCCCAACCGTTCGGCGCGGAGGCAACATGCGGTTGATAATTTTTCGCGGCGGGCGACGGCACAATTTCTTCGGCGTCCCACGCGCTGCCATTCCAGCGGCGATAATGAATTTGCCCGTCCGTGCCGCGATACATTGTATGTACTTTGCCGTTGGCATTGACGCTCACCACCGGCGCGCCCAATGCCCCATCCCCATTGCCCAAAAGGATCGCGCTCATTCGCCGCCCCCTTCCAACAATTCGCTAATCGCGCATCGCGTATCGCACCATCACACTATTTAATCCATACCGGGTCCGTTTCCTCAAATTCATTTTGACTGAGGTTCACGGGATTCTTGCCCAAATCGCAATAGTCCTGAAGCGTACCGAACGCGCCCATATCCATCACAAAAATTTGCGCGTGATTGCCCTCATGATAGGACGAAAACACAAGTTTGCTCGCGTCGGGCGACCACGATGGATGTTTGGTATGGTACGGCGCGTAGCACGTAATACGCAGAGGGTTGGTGCCGTCATCGTGCATCACCCACAAATCTTCGCCGACATTGTCGGGATGCGCCAAATCGCCGCGATTGGACACAAACGCAATCCATGTCCGACCATCAAACAAACTGCGCGGTGACCACGCGGGGTCGTAATCGTCGGCGGGATTCGTCAGTGGGCGCCCGTTGCCGGAGGGGTCGGTCACCCAAATATCATGATTGAAACCGAACTTGCGCGTGAAACCCGCGTCGCGTACCGTTGCCGCTTGCGTGCGGTCGGGCGACCACGCTTCCCACTGCTGCGCGGCAGCATACGTCGCGCCCGCAATGCGCTCCACATTTTTTCCGTCGGCGTCCATTACATAGTACGACGGAAAACCGTCACGATTCGATTTGAACGCAATTTTGCCTCTGAGCGAAGCCAAATCAATTTCCGGTGCGGAAAGAACAACCGGTCCGCCGCTCGCGCTTGATCCCGCGTTCTTGCAATTGAACGCGCTGTAATAGTCGAGCGCGCGCGTGTTGGTTTTGTCGAGATTCGCGGCGGCGACCAATTCCGCGCAGCCCTGTGCCAAATTGGCGGACACCAACAGCAGCGCGAGCCGCATTCGCGCTTCGCTTTCGCCGGTGGCATCGCCCTGCGCTTTATATTTGTTCGCCGCCGCGCGATATTCTTCAATCGCTTTCGCGGTGTTGTTGTCTTTATAAAAATAGCCCCACGCCAAAACGCGATGCACGAGCGCATAGCCCGGATAATTTTTCACAATGTCGAGCAGCGCCTGCCGCGCGCAGTCGAACGCGTCGCGATGCGCGGGATTGTTGCCGTTCAATTGCCGCGTGTCCGAAACATTCCAACAGCGCCGCAGCACCGCCACCAACGCCGCATCGCCCGCGCTGTTGCCCAAGCCCGATGGGCGCGGGATGGAAGTGGGTCCGCCGTTCGCTCCCGGTTCATTCGTCGGCGAAATCACGTCGGTCGGCAGCGGCGCGGCGGTTGGGGGGGGGGGAAGTGTCGGCAGCGGCGTCGGCGTAATAAGCGTGATTTGCAAAAGAGGCGCTGTCGTCGGCGGCACCGCCGAAGGTTCGGCACTCGGCTGTGTGGTCGGCGCGGCGGTTGAAACCGTAGGAATGGCAACCGTGATCGGCGCGGGCGTCGGAGTCGTGCTGCAAGCAAAAACCAAACCCAACAAACTCACCAAGGCAAAACGAAGCGTACGCGTGACGAACATCGAACCTCCCGTCGAGCAACTGAGATTCGAGTATAACATGATTTTGCAAGGGTCTGGAATTCGGCGAGCACAGCGGTTACCCAGACGCGTTCGTCGTCCATTCAATGGATGTTACCGGCTTGCCAAGTCTCGTTGCGTGGGCAGTCATGAGATTTCTCGCTCCGCCTGCGCTCCGTTCGAAATGACAAAGGAATAGATCAATCGGCGCGCGCGGCAGCGGCAGAGTAAAACTCGTTCAAGAATCGCGACGGTACGGTTGCCAACAAACGCGGTTCGGTAAAACCCGCACGCGGCGCGAGCGCGCGAAACGTTTCAAACGAAAGCGGATGCGGGACCCAAATATTCCCCGCGTCCACGTTGTATTCGACCAAAAGTAAAACACCGCGCGATTTCAAAAATGCGCGCACGTGTTTCAACACATCTATTTTGTTTTTGAAAAAATGCAGCGCGTTCGCCATCACGATTCCGTCGAGCGGCGGCAGCGGCAGCGCGCGCGTAAAATCCGCGCGCAAAAATTGCACGCGCGACGCGGGAAACCTTTGCGTCAACGCGCGCTCCTGCTCGCGCAAACGCGCGCCGTCTTGGTCAATCGAATAAATCTGCGCGTCCGCGCCGACCAATTCGCGCAGCGCCAACGTAAACGCGCCGCTGCCCGAACCAAAATCCGCCCACACCCCGCCGCGCGGCGTGATGCCGTCGCGCAAAAGATGGACATGGTCTTGATGATTCACGGTTTCGCCAAACGTTCAACGCGGCAGGATTGGCAGCACTAACGCCGACGGATGTTCCGCGTCGTGATAAATCGTTTGCGCGGCTTGAAGCATTTCCGTTTCGGTCGCCAAATCGCCGCCCGTATTCAAATTGCGCGCGTATTTCGGGAACGCGGCGGACGCGATTTGCAAACCGATGCGGTGTCCCGCAAAAAATACGTGCGCGGTGTACCACAAGTCAATTTCATATTTGTAAATCTGCTGCGGCTCGATGAGCGACGCGTTTTGCATTCCGTCGCGGTAGCGCGCCCGCACGATGCCGTCGCACAAACGCTGACGGAAACCGCTCGGATGCGCGTCAAAGAGCAGCGCGGTGAAATCGGTATCGCGTGCGGACGACGACGCGTATAACGTCACGCGTACGGGTCCAATCACCTCCGCATCTCGTTCCAACGGCGCGGTCACGTACACCAACACATCGCCGCGCTGTTGAATCGCGGTGTAATCATCCGGTCCGCCGATTTGGGACGAAGTCGCGTCGGTGATGTACGGCGTCGGACGCGCGGGATCGTACACATACGCGTCCGCTTTTTCATCGCGCGGCATTTCGGTCGCAAGCGTTCCGTCGCCGTAACGGCTGTTGGCATTGCCGCCGCTGCGCAGATAGAAATTCGTGTATTGCGCGCGCGCGGGTGGAAATTCCTTTTCGTCGCGCCATTTGTTTTCGCCCATCACGAAAAGGCGCGCGGGCGGTTCGCGCGTAATGCCGTCGTCTTGATTTTTCAACCACGCGTCAAACCAGCGCAATTCGTACCCGCGCAAATCAATCAACGCGTCCGCGCCAAAATCCACTTCGCCGAGTTTTTGCGTCGTATTGACCGCGTGTCCCCACGGACCCATGAGCAATTTTTGATGCGTGCGCGCAAATTCCGTCGCGCCGCGCGTCGTCATGCCGATAAAATTGCGCGGCGTGCCGATTTGTTCGTCGTCGTACCAGCCCGAAATGTGCAGTACGGGCAGATTGATTTTTTCAAATTGGTCTTGATAACACAACACGCGCCAAAACTCGTCAAGCGTTTGATGTGTTAATTCCTCGCGCCACAGCGGCAAATCCAGCCCCGCGCGTTCGTCCATCGTTGTCAGCGGCAAATGTTCGTAAATCGGCTCCCACTGAATTTCTTCCATCGGCTGACGCAAACGTCCGTGCACCAAATACAGCCAGCACAAATGCTGCAAGCCGGGCACCCCCGTCGGCGTTTCCACAAACGGGTCGGACGGCGTGACCATCACAATCATTGTTTTCAAATGCGGCGGCTGCAATAACGCAGTGAGCCATTGAATGCGTCCGAGATACGATGCGCCGAGCGTGCCGACATTGCCGGTGCTCCACACCTGCGCGCCGCACCATTCGATGGCATCATAACCGTCAACACCTTCGTTGCGATACGGCACAAAGTCGCCGTCCGAATCGCCGCGCCCGCGCACATCCATCGTCACGTACGCATAGCCGCGTTCGGCAAAATAACGCGCGGGCTCGATATAATTTTTTTGATTTTTGTTGTACGGCGTCCGCACCAAAATCACAGGCACGCGCGCGCCGCGTCGAGTTTCTTCCGGTCGAAAAATATCCGCCGATAATGTCACACCATCGCGCATCGGCACGCGAACGTTGTATTGAGCGAAAATGTTGTGTTTCATTTTTCTAGACGAGCGCTGGCAGGATGAAGAGCTAGAGCGAATTCGATTCTCTCGCGCTCTCGCGTTCTCTCGCTCTCTCCCTCTCTTGATCTCACACATGCGCCTCAAAACAGCGGACGCCTTGCGCGCCGACGCGCGCCGCGTGTACGGTGCCGCGCGGCAAAGCGATGCGGTCGCCCGCGCGCGTTTCGATTTCTTGCTGCGTTTGCGGGAGAATCCACGTGATGCTGCCGGACAGCACGTACAAAATTTTGTCGTACGAATGCGTATGCGCGCGGTATTCGTCAAAAGGTGCGTTCGACCACGTATCGCCGCGCAAATTCTCCGCGCGGATTTTTTGTTGGATGCTATGTTCCGTTGGCGCCAGAGCTTCTTGCCAGCGCGTAATGGCAAGTTCCATACAAAATAATTCAACGCATCGCAAGCAACCAGAGTGGAATCAAGAATCCTTCCTGATTGTCGCGGATGTCGTTGCCGTTTGTGTTGCCTTGCAGTTTGATGTTTTTGTTGTTGTTGGCAAACACATTGCCAAAGATTTGATTATCGGTCGAGTCCTGCAGAAAAATGCCTGAGCTCACATTGTCGCGCAGGGTGTTGTTAAAGATGCGGTTGTTGCGCGATAAAAATTGCGAAATGTCGAGCCACCAAAAATCGCTCGGATTTTTTTGTTCCCAGAAAAAGTAAATGCCGTCGCGCGCGTTGATGACTTGATTGCCGCTGACTTCGTTGTCAAAACTATTGAGCACGATGATGCCGTGATTGTTCATATTGGCAATCGTGTTGTCCTTGATGACATTGTCTTTGGCAAATCCCATCCACACGCCGTCAATGCTGTTACTGATGTTGTTGCCGACGATTTGATTGCCGGTGCAAAACCCGAGTTCGATGGCGTTGTACAGGATGTCGTGAATGTGATTGCCCGCGATGACATTGTTGTTGCCGCACGGGACGCCATGCGCTTTGATGAAAATGCCGTTGCCGTTGCCGCTGCCGACTTCATTGTTCAAAATGCGATTGTTGTTCGACCCATCCTGCATCGTGATGCCGCCCGCATCACAGCCGGGACCGACGACGCCCGCGCCCCACGTGCAGTACCGCACATTGCCGTTGGTCGTATTGCCCGCGACTTGCGAATTGTTGGTCTGCACAAGGTTGATGCCCCACGCGGAATTGTTCGACGCGTCATTGCTGTTGACGCTGATGCCGCTGCTCGCGCGAATGTCAATGCCAATCGCCTGCGTGTTCGAGTTGTTGTTTTCGACGCGCCCATTGTCCGATTCGTTGAGGCGAATCCCCCCCCCCTCGACCATGCCGAGAAAAATGCCGTAACGCCGCCCGTCCACATCGTCGTAATTTTTCATCAGCGTATTGTGATGAATGAAAACGCCCGACGACCCTTCGACATAAATGCCATAGCGATAACCCGTCACCGTGCAGTTGCGGATTTCGACATTTTTCGGGCGCTCGTTGGCGAGAATGCCGAGCTTGCGCACGACGATGCCGACGCCGTTAAAGTTTGTGCCTTGAATCGTATTGCCTTGGCAGTCGAGCACGACATTGCTGGAACGAATGTTGAGACAATCGCCGTCGCTGCTCAACGCGCCAGTCAAATAATAGCCGCCGGGTTTGGTAATCGCGCCGCACGTGCTAATGGCTGCCGTGAGCGCCGGACCCGCGGAGGGCGGTTCAGTGGGCGGCGCTTGCGTCGGCGGCGGCGCGTTCGGGTCGAGCGTGGGCGCGGGCGTGCGCGTCGGACGCGGCGTACGCGTCGGGCGCGGCGGTTCAGTCGGTGCGGGCGTGAGGGTATAAGGAATTGCCGTCGGCGGCGGTTCGGTCGGCTGCATGGTGGGTTCGAGGGTTGGTGGGTTGGTAGGTTCGTTCGTGGGCTGCGGCGTCGGGGTTTTGGTCTTGCGCGCCATCGCAATCAAAACGCTCGCATCTCCCGGACGCGGTTCGACGGCTTGGGCGGCGAGCGCCATTTTGGGCGCCAACATGCCGATGCCAGTCGAAGCCGATGACGCGGTCACCGCGCTGACGCGAATTGCCACTTGGTCAAAGGGCTCGTCCGGCGCGGGTTCTAAAATCAAATACAGACCAATCGCACCAATACCTAGCGCGATGAAGGTCAAAAGCACGAGTCGCCAACCGGTCATATTCGTTCCAAGGGATGAGCAATGAGCAATGAGCAGCGAGCAATGAGAAAAAGACAAACAGAGGTTGCGCGCAGAGCGTAACCGGGTTGAAAACGCGTCCGCCTTGCGCAAGAGTGGGCTTGCGCGCGCGGCGCGCAGTGGGGGCGTCCTGTGACATTGCGTGCCGTCGCAGCACGCGTAATATAGCACACGGCGCGCGCGGCGTCAATTAAGAACGCGACGTGATGCAAGACGATGCGACAAATTACAAATTTGTCTTACCCTTTCATAGTAGAACAAAAAAACGTCATTTCACCTTTCGCTGAAATGACGTTTCGAGCGGAATTTCATAATGCGGCGCGCAAACGCGGGTCAAACGCATCGCGCAGCCCATCGCCGATGAGATTGAACGCGGCGACGGTCACCAAAATTGCAAGCCCCGGAAATAGCGGCAGCCACGGATGCGTGGTCACGTATTTGCGTCCTTCGCTAATCATCACGCCCCATTCCGCCAGCGGCGGCTGCGCGCCGAAACCGATAAAGCTCAAACCGGCGGCAATCAAAATCGCGCCGCCCATATCGAAACTGGCTTGCACCAACAGCGGCGAAAGCGCGTTGGGCAGCAGATGGCGAAAGATGATGCGAAAACCGGACGCGCCAATACTTTCCGCCGCTTCGACAAATTCGCGTTTGCGCAGCGCCAACACCTGCCCGCGCACGAGACGCGCGTACACGGGCCACGATACGGCTGCAATCGCGATCATCGCCGTTTGCAGACTCGGACCGAGCGCGCCCGCAATTGCCATCGCCAGAATGAGCGGCGGAAAGGCAAAGAAAACATCTGTCGTCCGCATTAGCCCATCGTCGGTGAGCCCGCCAACATATCCGGCGACTAATCCGACAAGCGTGCCAAACACCGACGCGCTGATGACAACCGCCAAACCTACGCTCAGCGAGACTCGCGCGCCCCAAATCAACCGCGACAAGACATCGCGTCCCAATTGGTCGGTGCCTAACCAATGCTCCTCGCTCGGCGGCTTGAGCCGCAGCGAGAGATTCTGTTTGTTGGGTTCGTACGGCGCGATAAAGGGGGCAGCGACTGCCGCCAAAACAAATACGATGACAATCACCAATCCTGCTACCGTTAAAGGACTGCGCAGGATAACCGGCATGCGCCGTTTCGGTTTGATTTCCGTACGCAGCGCCACCGATGAGCTAGAAGGTTGGGCAAGTTCAGCCATGACGAATGCGCGGGTCCAGCCACGCGTAGCTCAAATCTACAATCAAGCTGGACAAAGTATAAACGATCGCCGCCACCAGCGTCACGCCCAACACAGCGGGAAAATCCAAGCCAATGGCGGAAGCCGTAGCATAGCGTCCCAAACCGGGCCACGAAAAAATGGTTTCCGTCAACACCGCGCCCGAAAGCAAACTGCCGAACGTAATCCCAATAATCGTCAGCGTGGGAATCAACGCGTTGCGAAAACCGTGCCGCAGCACCACCGCGCGTTCGCGCAATCCTTTGGCGCGCGCCGTACGCAAATAATCTTGATTCAACACCTCGAGCATCGAGGAACGCATCATCCGCGCAATGACCGCCGTTGAAAAATATCCCAACACGAACGCGGGCAGAATCAAATGCTGCAAGCTGCTTTGCAGCGCGGGCATATTGCCGGTCAAAAGACTGTCTATGGTGAACAATCCCGTAATCCGTTGCGGCGGCTCCATGAATTGGTCAATCCGTCCGCCGGCAGGCAGCCAGCCGAGCTGGTCATAAAATAAACCAATCGCCAAAAGCCCCAGCCAAAAAATCGGCAGCGACCCGCCGATGAGCGCAAACACGCGCACCACATTGTCTTGCCAGCGATTGCGATGAATCGCCGACCAAATGCCGGCAGGAATACCAATCAAAATCGAAATCAGCAAAGCGGAAATGGACAGCTCCAATGTCGCGGGGAAAAATTCTTCTAGGTCCTGGCGCACCGGGCGCCGCGAGCGAATGCTCATCCCCAAATCGCCTTGCAAGAGCCCTTCCATGTAAATCAAATATTGTTCGGGGAGCGGTTTGTCCAATCCATATTGCGCGCGAAACGCTTTGATTTGATCTTCGCGCGCGCGTTCCCCTAACGCCGCCGCGACAGGGTCCCCGGGCACGACGTGCGAAATCGTAAAGGTAATGATGGTCACACCGAGCAGCACGAGCACGATGCCGACCAAACGACGGGCGAGATAATTCCAAAAATTCATGGTTGCAAACAGTCGAGGACAAAGCGCGGAGAGCAAAACGCGTATCGTTCGTGACCCACTTGCAAGTCACCATCGCCCTATCGCCACGTCACCACTTTATTTCCTCTCCCGCGCACACCTTCTTACTTGGCGTCCAATACCGCGAGCGTCAAGCGCGCAATGCACACCAGACGTTCGCTTCCATCCACAATGCGAATATCCCAAATCTGTGTCATGCCGCCGAGATGAATCGGGCGCGCAGTACCGTACACGTGACCTTCGCGGACCGAACGCACATGATTGCAGTTCAATTCGAGACCGACCACAATCTTTTTTTCCACCTCCACACAAAACGCGCCAGCGATGCTTCCCAACGTTTCGGCTAACGTCGCCGACGCGCCGCCGTGCAAAATCCCGTACGGCTGCTGCGTACGCGTGTCTACCGGCATGCGCGCCGCAATAAAATCGTCGCCGATTTGCGTAAACTCGATGCCCAATGTTTCGGACATTGTGCCGCGCGAAAATTCATTCAGCTGTTCGAGGGAAGGTTTCAGTTTCCAAATCATGGTCTTTTTATCCAATATAAGTTGGACGACGCGCCCATTCTGCGTTCCCTAAACGAGCGCGTCGTCGCTGCCTCTTTCCCCTGGCGTCCCTCTCTGATGCCAAGACAGGGAAAAGGGGGGGTGAAGTCATTACTTGCCGATGGTCCAGAGGTCGGCGTAACCCATCGGGTTCCAGTCAAAACCGGTCACATTGGCGCGCAAGGCAAAGAGGTTCTGCGGTTGGAACAAGACGGCGTACGGACCGTTGTGCGCGACGTAATCGGTGAGCTCTTTATAGTCAGCGACGCGTTTTGCGGTGTCGCTTTCCAGTTTGGCGGCAGCTGCCATCTGAATGGCTTTATCGTCTTTCCAGTTGTTGCGCTTGGCGATGGAACCGGCGTTAATGTCGCTGAACGGCGTCGCGTTCGTGTTCGGGTCCGGGTAATCGGGACCCCAGAACAGCATGACCATGGGCGCTTTGGACGCGCGATAGGTGGCGAGCAGTTCTGCCGCTGCTTGCTGCTTGACATTCACCGTGATACCGATGTCGGCAAGGTCGGCTTGAATCTTGGCGGCGAGGTCTGCCATGGGCACGAGCCCTTGATTGCCCGTCAGTGTGAGCAAATCAATTTGGAAACTGTCCACGCCCGCCTCTTTCATCAACGACTTGGCTTTTTCGACGTCGCGTTTGAAAATGATGTCGGTGTTGGCGCCAAGCAAGCCGTTGGGGATGATGGTTTGCATGATCTGGACGTTGCCCGAGAGCAGTTCATTGGCGATGGCATCGTAATCAATCGCGTAGCGAATGGCTTCGCGCACGCGGTTGTCGTCCAGCGGTTTCATTCCGGCGTTCATGCCGATATAGAAAAGCTGGAGATTGCCTGCTTTGAGCGTTTTGATGTCTTTGTTGCTTTGCAGCGCGGTGATTTGTTCGGGCGTCAAGTCCTGCGCAATGTCCGCGTCGCCTTTTTCCAAAACTGACTGCTGGTTCGCCGCTTCGGGCATGTGCTGGAGCAGAATCTGCGGTGTTTTGGGCTGCACTGCCGCGTTCGGGTTGGCTTTCAAAAGATATTCCACATCTTTGGTCCAGTGGTCGAGCATGTACGGACCGCTTCCGGCGGAATGGTCTTTGAGCCACGTATTGCCGTCATCGCTCTTGCCGTCCACTGTGGTTTCATGCTTTTTCACTTCGACGGAATCCACAATCGAAAGCGGCGGCGCGGTGAGCACGTTCAAGAATTCTGCCGGGCTGGAGGTCTTGGGCATCTTGAGCACGACGGTTTTCGCGTCGGGGGCGGTAATGCTGTCTTCTTTCAAACCGCCGGTCTCGGTGTACAAGAATGCGGGAGACTTGTTGAGACGAATCGCGCGTTGGAACGAATACACCACATCGGCGGACGTGAGCGGATTGCCGCTCGCGAATTTGACGCCGTCTTTCAGCGTGAACGTGAGCTCCCAATGGTCGCCCGCGTCTTTGACATCCCATTTGTCGGCGAGCCCGGGTTTGAGATTCGTCAGGTCTTTGCCTTCGAATTTTACGAGCGTGTCGTACATGCTGTGCACGGCAAGCCAACCGCTGAATTCGTAGGCTTCGGCGGGGTCCATCGAAACCACATCGTCAATGTTGCGCACCCAGACGATGGTGTCTTGGGCGCTGCCGACGGCGGGCGCCTGCGTCGGTTGAGGCGCCTCTGTGGGCGCGGGCGCTTGCGTCGGCTGTTCGGGCGCCGCTGTGGGTTGCGCGGGTGCGCTAGTTGGCTGTGCTGGGGCACTGGTCGGCTGCGCGGGAGCAGCGGTCGGCTGCGCCGCCGGCGCGCACGCCATGAGGGCAATTACTGCCAAGATTGCGATGAGCAACCAAAGCGGACGTGCAATGCGAGACATTTTCTCCTCCTCAGGAAAAAAAGTTTTTCACCCAAAGGGTGAACGGCTCACGACTCCCGTGAGCAACTGGGGCGACGGCTACCGGCAATGCATCAAGCTGCGGTAGTCGCCTTGCGCCAAGAAAACAAGTTAGCAAAAGTTAAATACGGGGGAATCAGCGAAACAGTCCCATACACCCAAGTGTCATGTGTCCAGGCAAGCCGCCTTCCTCGTTCAGGGATTGTTTGTGTTTTCGTCAGCTGCATCACGAGCGATTGGATCGGATTTGCGGATTAAGCATAGGGGACAAGGGGAACCTTCCCGAAGATGTTCGCAATTATATTCTGCATTGCGTACGTGTCAAACGTTTAGCCAGCCTCTTGCATAAAAATTGACAGCAGATTGAAACCGTCTGGGAACGCATCCTGTGGCATAATCCAACATTGTAAAATCGAGCGCCTTTGCTCCGATGCGCGTCCCTTACGCAAGGGCATAGGCACATATTCTTTAAAGGGGATGGGAGGCAAATATGCGCGTTCGCGTTGCACTGCTCAGTGCGCTGGTTTTGATTGGATTTGTTGTTTCGGGGTGCGGTATCGCCAACAGTTTGATGGGGAAAAATGCCGGTACGGTCTCGGATTTGTGGTCGGATGTGCCGCCGCTTGACGGCGCGTCCAAAGTGAATTTGGATATTCCCCTGCCCATGCAGCTGATTATTCAAGGGTTCGTGCAGGCAGCGAATGCGGACAACAGCAACGACACCAAGCTCGACAAATTCGATTTCATCGCCTATCAAACCTCCATGTCACCGCAGCAAGTGGCGCAGTTCTATACGCTGGACAAGATGAAGGCGGCGGGGTGGAATTCCGAAGACACGCCGGGCTGCACTGCCGGTACGGATACAAGCGGCACCACAAGCGGCGCGGCGGGCTTTTGCGCGTTCGGCAAAAAAGACAACGCGGGCAAAGCGACGGTGCTGTTGATTATTCCGTTCCAGGACAGCCAAACCAATCAGACGCAAGTGTTTTACGTCCGTTTTGAAGGCACCAAGAAAACGCAATAGACAAAAATGGCGCGGGTCCGCGTGACCCGCGCCATGCTTTCCGCGTCCCAATGGGTTGCGATGTGCCAATCGCCGTCTGAAAAACAAACGAACTTTTTTTGAATGCGCCTATGTCTTGCCCGCTCAGCCTTGCGCCATCACCGCACGTTCGCCCCGCCGCCGTTCCATCAGCGGATAATAAATCGCAATCGCGATGACCAACACGACGGTCAAAAACGTAAACGCGTTCACGATGCCCGCCTTGAAATCCGCCGGATTCAACGCGGCGGCAACCAGCCCCAACACCTGCCAAATCAAAATACTTTCCATCGGTGCGCGCCACGCCGTCCAGCGCGTGTCCGATGCCATCACCACCGCGCCGACGGCAAGCAGCGCAGCCCATCCCGCCATCACGCGCGCGGTAAGCGGCGTCAACTGCCATGCCCACAGATTGATGAGAATTTCGGGGAACAAGAAACCTACTGCCGTGACGAGCAGCAATGCGGCGCCGATGAGACGACACGCATTCAAGCTTGCGGCGCGGAACGCGGCTCGACCAACTCGCGCAATTGCGCCAACATATCTTCCGGTTTCCAACACACATACGCGCCCAAATTTTCCAAGTCTTTCGAAACATCCACCGGCATACTGTTGGGACTGTTGTCGGGAATTTGATTCAAGCACCCGCCGATAAAAATCAACGGGCTGATATGTAAACGCTGCAATTCCTCACGCAGCGAGCGCAGATACGCCAATGCAATTCCGTTATAGGTGCTGATGGCAATCGCATCCGCATGCGAATCCCGGGCGCGCCGCGCCACCGCGTCGGGGTCCGCCGCAATGCCGCAGTCAATGACCTGCATATCCAAACGTTCCAACACCGCTTCGAGCAAAATTTTGCCGTACTCGTGAACGTCAGTGCCGGCGACGCACACCACCGCGCCTGCCGCGCGCAATTCCTCGCGCGTGTCGTCGTCTAACGCGGTGATGATTTGATCGGCGCGCGCTTGCAGCGCCGCAATCGTCGTCGCCATCACCACCGGTGCACGTCCACGTTCTCTAATTTTTTCGCGCCGACGCGCCGCAGCGCCAGCATCAATTCCACCGGATTGCGAACGTCAATGCCCGCGTCACGCATCCCCTGTAAAATGTTTGCGTGAAATGTTTTGCCGCCCGTTACAAGTTGGTCGGCGATTTCATCCGCACGCGTCACGTCCAGAAGGAGCGGAAAATTTTCCGCGCGCGCGGCGAGCCGATTCGCAAACATTTGCGCGTTCACGATTTCGTCAATTTCAGGAATACGAATTGCTTCCGTCACCGGAATCGGATTGATGGCATGTCCCGTCGGCAAAATTTTTTGCGCGACAATGTCCACCAACAAATAGCTCGCGAGGTTCGCGTAATTTTCTATTTCGCCTTCGAGATAAATGGTCGTGTTGCCGTAAATCATACTGCCGGGATTTGGATTCACACGCGCCAAGGCACGCTGAAACGCCAAGCGCGTCAACGGATTTTCAAACGTGTGTCCGTAACAGTGCGTCATTTTTCCGCCAAGCAGTTCTTCGACGATATAGCGTTCGACGAGCACCATGCCCAACACGCACGCCAAATCATTAAACAGCGGCGCGAACCCGTCGTCCAAATTGGAATGAATTAAAACCTCGACGGGCTGCGCCGCGCACAACGCAATCGCCGTCACCGTCGCGCGCGTGGTTGCCATTTCGTCGTTCCAATTGGGCAAGCGATACGTGAAATATTGTCCGAGATTGCCGATGCTGGTCGAACCCGCTGCGAGCGCCGCGCTGACATTTTCCACCGCCGCCGGCATGCCAATCATGAAATCGCCAAAGTGCGGCGCAACGGGCGCGCTGTGCGTGAGCCGCACAAAATCTTCGGGCGTGTCCAAAATCATGCCCGTGCCGCGCGGACGCTGCGCGCGTTCCGCCCACGGATAGCCCATGTTCCAATCGAGACAAATGCCATAGCGGTCAATGCGATAGCCCACCGCGTCGAGGCGTTCAAAAATTTCGGCATACGCGCGCTGCGATTTGGAGAATTGGCGATACCCGATTTGTGAATGGAACATGATGACGTTTTGCGCCATGCGCTGGCGCTTGAATTCGCTTTCGGATGCGACGCCGTATTTTTGCAAAAACGGTCCGGGTTTTACGTGTACGGTTTGCGCGAGCTCTTTGCCGCGTGCAATCAATTCGTCCGGGTTTGGCAGATTCGTTTCGGGTAAAATACGCGCGCGTTGAAATTCGGTCATCGTTTCCTTTGCTCCTTTGCGCGCCAAATAAAATGCTCGCCCATTGCAAAAAAACAGGCGCACTTGGTAGCGTAATTTTGAAATTTGCGGGACTTGGCGAATGGATTGGCTAAAATCAAGACACGAATGGCATTATAATCTCATTCGCCTCATGCCAAGAGCAAAATCAAAAAATTCATCGGTCAAAGCATCCATCCGCGCCGCTGACAAAATCCTCGTCCGCGTGTTCGGTAATCCACAATGGGAGGGCGGCGATGCGGTGGAAGCGCTCGTCGGCTGCATTCTTTCACAAGCGACGACCGACGCGCAAAGCGCAGCCGCATACAACGCACTCATCGCCAAATATCCGACGTGGGAAAAACTGCGCGCCGCGCGCGCATCGGACATTGCGCGTGTCATCCAATCGGCGGGACTCGCGAATGCAAAAGCGCGTTACATCAAACACGCGCTGCAATTCATCCAACGCGCGCGCGGTGAAATCAATCTGGATTTTTTGAACGACATGCGCGCCGCCGACGCGCGCAAATGGCTGATGCAAATACACGGGGTTGGACCGAAAACCGCGTCCATTGTTTTATTGTTCGCGCAAAAACGGAATGTGTTTCCGGTGGATACGCACGTGCATCGCGTGACGCAGCGGCTCGGTTGGATTCCCGAAAACACGTCCGCCGCACAAGCGCACAAACTTTTGGAAGCGCTCATTCCGCCGCGACGGTATTACGCCATGCACATCAACTTGATTCGGCTCGGGCGCGAAATTTGCCGCGCGCAAAAGCCGCGCTGCGAAATCTGTCCCCTCAACGCGTTGTGCGCGTATTATCAAAATCTCAAGTGAAAGGCATTTTCGGCTTGTTGGGTCTTTGGATTTGTCAAACGTAAGCGTTTGGCATATCATTTTGGCGCCCACTTGAGTAATGCAAAAAACAAATCGGCATAAGCAATTTCATTTCTTAACTTAAAAATCCCGCGCACTTGCAAGATACAGGTGCGCGAAATCTTGTACGCCCACCTGGAGGAATTTATATGCGCTTGTATATACTACTTGTGTGTGTCCTCTTATCTGCTTTCTTGTTCTCGGCATGTGCCTCTACACCCGCTGCAACGATTGCTCCAACTATTGATGTGTCTGCTGTGCAAACAGAGGCAGCAGCGACAACAATTGCCAAAATCACTGCTAACGCACCCAAAGCTACTGCAACGTCGGAACCAACTGACACGCCGCAAGCCACACAGACATCTGTTCCAACAAACACCGCGTTGCCAACCGATACGCCGCTGCCCACGAACACACTTTCGCCGACAGCCACTGCGACTGCAACGAGCATTCCGCCAACCGCCACCAAGCGCCCGCCAACCAAGGTTCCAACACCAAAAATCCTTGAACAACCGCCTATTCCCAAAGAGCAAGTGACTACCGTGAAAGGTTGGGAAATTAGTTACGTTGGCGAGCTCCGCGACAAAACGCTCTTTTTCTTTGACGCAGGCAAAACCGCGTTTGGTGTGTGGGTCACCATTGAATTTCGCGTGAGGAACTTGCAGACCGGCACAGATAACATGGGACGAACTGTTGATTTTGCCGCCGTAGACCAAGACGGAAAACTCTACTTACCAAGTTTTGACGGCACCCAAAATGCACGATGGGAATATTGCGGCTGTTCAACTGTCTATACCGATGTCGATCCCGGGCAGGGAACAGTTGTGGTAGTTACATTTGATGTCCCAGAAACAACCAAGACGTTGACCATTGTTCCCATTGAAGGTACATTCAGTAGCAAACCCATTGCGGGCGCGTTATGGCGTATCGAAAATGTGGATGCCATTCCTCCATTCAAACCAAAATAAAGTTATATCAAAAAAATTGGCGGGCAATGCCCGCCAATTTTTTTGATACCTTTTTTTCTCTTTACCACCCCGTCAACATTCTCGAAATCACCACGCGCTGCACTTGGCTCGTGCCTTCGTAGATTTGCATGATTTTCGCGTCGCGCATCCACTTTTCGACGGGATAATCACGCATGTAGCCCACGCCGCCGAGTATTTGCACCGCGTCGGTCGTCACTTTCATCGCTGTGTCCGCCGCAAAGCGTTTCGCCATGCTCGCTTCTTTGTTCACCGGCAGCCCCTGGTCGAGCATCCACGCCGCGCGCCACGTGAGCAAACGCGCCGCGTCAATTTCCGTCGCCATGTCCGCGAGCATGAACCCAATCGCCTGCAAACGCGCAATCGGTTTGCCGAATTGTTCGCGCTGCTGCGCATAGTCCACCGCGTATTCGAACGCCGCGCGCGCGACGCCGACCGCCATCGCAGCTACATCGGGGCGCGTGTGTTCGAACGTCCGCATCGCAATCAAGAACCCTTCGCCTTCTTCGCCCAACAAATTTTCTTCCGGCACAAACACATCTTCGAGATGAATCTGCGCGGTGTGCGACGCGCGAATGCCCATCTTTTTTTCTTTTTTGCCCGGTTTGACGCCCATGTCTTTTTCGACGATGAACGCGCAAATGCCGTCGGCGCGGCGCGCGGGGTCAATGGTGGCAAAGACAACGTACACGTCGGCGAGTCCGCCGTTGGTGATGAATTGTTTTGTGCCGTTCAGCACGTACCCGCCGCTGACTTTTTTCGCGGTCGTCTTCATCGCCGCCACATCGCTGCCCGCGTTCGGTTCGGTAATGGCGTACGCGCCGAGCGCGAGTTTTTTGGTGTCCGCGAGGCGCGTGAGATATTTTGCTTTTTGCGCCGCATTCCCGGCAATCAGGATGGGCGTCGCGCACAAGCCGGTGCCGCCCATCGCGGTGGCAATGCCCGCGCAGCCCCACGCCAGTTCTTCCGTCACAATCACGTTGGTCACCGCGCTGCGCACGCCCGCGCCGCCGTATTCTTCAGGAAACGCGTATGTCATCAACCCGAGTTCGTTCGCTTTTTTGATGACATCCCACGGAAATTCTTCCGCCTCGTCGTAATGCGGCGCGACGGGACGCATTTCATTTTCAGCAAAGGTGTGCGCGAGTTCTTGAAATTGTTTTTGCTCTTCAGTCAAATCAAAATAGATTTGCGGCTCTTGCGTGAGAGTTCCCGATTTGTGCTCCGTTAACATAGGTCCTCCATTCTCCTATCCGACCTTTGTTTTTTGTTTCGCCTTTTCCTCTTCCATCAATTGGCGTTTCAAAATTTTGCCGATGATGGTTTTGGGCAGCGCGTCGCGGAATTCGATTTGACGCGGGACTTTATAGTCCGCAACGTGGCGGGTCATGTATTCGACAATTTCTTGTTCGGTGGCGGTCTCGCCTTCTTTCAACACAATGAAGGCTTTGGGCACCTCGCCCATTTTGGGATGCGGCACGCCGATGACGGTTGCTTCTTTAATTTTTGGATGCTTGAACAATTCCTCTTCAATATCGCGCGGGAATACTTTGTACCCGCCGATAATAATCATGTCCTTTTTGCGCTCGACAATGTAAAAGAACCCGTCGTCGTCCATCCGCGCAATATCGCCCGTAATCAACCAACCGTTGCGCAGCGTGCTGACGGATTCTTCGGGACGATTCCAATAGCCCTGAAACACCTGCGGACCTTTGATTGCCAATTCGCCCACCGCGCCCGGCGGCAGCACTTCATCCGGATTTTCCGGATTCACAATGCGCGCATCCGTCGAAGGCACCGGCACGCCGATACTACCCGTACGGCGTTCGCCGTGAAGCGGATTCGCGTGGGTCAGCGGCGATGCTTCGGTCATGCCGTACCCTTCCACCAAACGTCCCTGCGTCAACATCTCGAAACCCGTTTGCACTTCTTGCGGCAGCGGCGCGGCGCCGGACAGACACGCTTTGATCGAGCGCAAATCGTGTTTGTGCGCATCAGGGCTGTTGATGAATTGAATGTACAGCGCCGGCACGCCCGGAAAAATGGTCGGGCGATACGTGTCAATGGCAAGGAACGCTTGCGGCAAATCGAATTTCGGAAAGAGCACCAGCGCGCCCGCTTTTTGTAGCGTCAGCAGCATCCCAATCATCATGCCGTACATGTGAAAGAACGGGATGATGCACAGCGCCACCTCTTTGCCGTCTTGCGCGCCGACAAACCATGACACCGACTGCAAACAATTGGACACGAGATTGCGATGCGTCAACATCGCGCCTTTTGGCACACCTGTCGTGCCGCCCGTATATTGCAGCAGCGCCAAATCGTCCGGCGCGAGTTTGACCTTTGGTTTCGCGTCGCTCGAATGCTGCAGCATCAATTTGAACGAATAATCTTTTGGGTCGAGTTTGACGCGGAATCCTTCTTTTTCTTCTTTCGCCAGTGTAAAAAGCGTACTCGCTAAAGGATGAAAATAATCTTTGATATTGGTCGCAATCACGCGCGTGACGCGCGTATTTGCCTGCACGCGTTTGACGGCGGGATACCATTTGGTCATCGTGACGATGGTTTCGGCGCCGCAGTCATTCAGTTGGCGCTCGATTTCGAGTTCGGTGTACACGGGATTAAAAGCAATGACGACCGCGCCCGCTTTCAACGCGCCAAAATACGCGATGAGGAACTGCGGCGAATTGGGAAAGAGCAGCGCCACGCGATCACCCTTTTGCACACCCAGCTGCATCAAGGCATTCGCAAACCGATTCGCCGCCGTGTCCAAATCGCGATACGTCAAACGTCCCGCCAACATGCGGCTGCCAACCGCGACCGGAAAAATGGTTGCAGGATTATTCGGGAAACGCGCCGCCGCGCGTTCCAAAATATCCGGCACGACCATGCCTTCGGGATAATCAATCTCCGCCGGCACGCCGGGCTCGTACATTTTTTGCCATGGTCTGTCCATGCCTCTCTCCCCTGTGTGATGGAGAAAAGGAGTGATGGAGTACTTTTCCGCTTCTCTCTCTTTCCCTTTCCCCATCTCTGGCGCTCATTTCGCCTTGGCGATTGCCTCTTCGATGGCGGCTTGCTTGAACTCTTTGGGCTCGACCTGCGCCACGTACGTAATCACGCCGTCTTTGTTGACGCCGTAAATGACCACTGGATTTTCAACCCCGTACATGCCAAACACTTCTTGCTTTTGATCGTACACGACTGGGAACTTGATGCCGAGCTGCATTAAAAAGGCTTTCGCCATCGTCACGCCCGGAATCTTGCGCGTAACAGAAACCATTTCAATATCGGCGCGATTTTTCTCGTACAAGTTCTTGTCCCATGAAACTTGCGCGGGATTGATTTGGTCGGGCGTAAACGTAATGACCACACCTTTCGCGCCTTTGACGGTTTCAAAATTAAATTCACCGCCCAACAAATTCATCCCCTTGAATGCGGGGGCAGCGGAACCAACTTCCAACAACGCCATTTCAGAAATCCTCCGATAGTCCGTAATCAGTAATCAGGTTATCCGTCCGTGACTGATTACTGATTACCGATTACTTTTTTTTTGCGCGTCTCGTGCGCGAGTCCGTTCAACACCAATTCCGAAAACAGCGCCGCGATTTCGTGCGGAGTCAGCGCCCCATCGGGCGAGTACCATTCGTACAACCAATTGCACATACCGAGAATGGCAAGCGTTGTTACGGTGACGTTTACATCGCGAAATTCGCCGGACGAAACGCCTTGCTGCAAAATGGTCGCCAACAATTCCGCGTGGCGTTTGCCTTCGCCGCGCAGTTTTTTCTTTTCACCGTCACCGAGAAATTTTTGTTCGCGGAGAAAAACGCTAAAGAGGTCCAGCTGTTCGCACAAGGCGACCAGGTGGCACGCGATGGCGCGGCGCAATTTTTCCGCTGCGCTCAAGTCCGACGCGACAATTTCATTCAATTCTTGCGTAAACGCGCCGGTGCCGCGTTCGCAGACGCGCACGAGCAGTTCTTCTTTGCTGCGAAAATAATAATACAGCGAGGCTTTTTGCATCCCGACCGCGTCGGCGAGGTCTTGCATGGACGCGCCGTGATACCCCTTTGCCTGAAACAGGCGCAGGGCGGCGGCGAAAATTTCAGCTTGTTTGTCGTGAGTGGCAGGCGGCGCGGGTTTGGGGCGCGCCGCGACTTGATTCGTCCGCGCAGAGGAGCGCAGAGCGGGAAGCGCAAGGGATTCTGTTCGGACGCGTCCATTGACGCGCGCAGGGCTCGTTCGTCGAGTCTGAGACCTCATAGTCTCTCTTTCGCGTTCATGACGCCGTGCGTCATAAACGCCGCGTGCCGCATCCGACGATGCCGCACGCTAACCCAGTGACCGTTCTACCTAACGGTCGGTAGAAAAAGTATAACACCCCTTGCGGCGCGCGTCAAGCGATTTATGACGCAGCGCGGCATAAAATTGATTTTTCTGCGCGCGTCGTCACGCCCAGCGCGCGGCGCGCTTTTTCCGCCCATGGCGCGGCGCGGCTGAATTTGCGCACGCCCTCACCCGGTGCTATAATCGTCCACGTTCGTTACAAACCGAAATCCGCGAAATTTACTTCGCAACGTACCTTTTCGCTCTGCGCCTCGCACAAGTACGCGGGCGCGTTTTTGTGCCACGCGCAGTGCGCTGCTTTGCAGCGCGAGCAATCCCAAGGGAAGGAGCCACTTTTGTCAAACTACGAATTGACCTTTATTTTGCGCCCGACCGAAGAAGCGAACCTGACGGCGATGCAAGAACGCATTGCTGCGCAAATCCAAAACGCCGGCGGCGAAATCGTCGCGCGCCATGATTGGGGCCGCCGCCGCCTCGCTTATCCCATCCGCAAGAACACCGACGGGTACTACACCACACTGTATCTCACACTTCCGGGCGCTGCCGTGCGGACGATTGAACGCTCGCTCAAACTCAGCGATGATGTTTTGCGCTTTTTGTTTGTGCGCGTCGAAAAACACACTCCACCTCAAGCACCCGCGCCGGCAGCCGAAACAGCTCCCGCCGCAGAACCAGCGCCGGAAGCGCCCGCGCCTACAGCCACTACCGAGACAGCGGCAACGCCTGCCGCCGAGCCCAGTACCGAGGAAACAACTGCTACGACAGCAGAAGGGTGACAAGTCTCCACGCCCAACGCGCATTGCGCCGAGAGCGTGGAAACTCGTCAGAGTTGAACATGGCACGCGGTCTTAACAAAGTCATGATCATTGGTAATCTCGGACGTGACCCCGAAATGCGCTATACGCCAAGCGGCAAGCCCGTAACTTCGTTCAGCGTCGCCGTTTCCCGCGCCTACATGAAGCCCGAAGGCGAACGCACCGAAGTCACCGATTGGTTCAACGTCGTCGCCTGGGGACGCCTTGCCGAGATTTGCAGCCAGTACCTCACCAAGGGTTCAATGGTGTACGTCGAAGGGCGATTGGAAACGCGCAGTTGGGAAGGCGACAACGGGCAAAAACATTTTCGCACCGAAGTCGTCGCCAATGATGTCAACATCCTCGACCGCAAAGGGCGTCCGGAGGAAACCAGCGCGTTGGATTCGGCGTTGGGCGACCTTGGCGTATCGAACATGGATGAACCGTCCATTTGAATTTACTCACTCACCTTACGCACTGTCATTTGGAGGAGCGCCTTTTGCGACGCGAAATCTCGGGGGTGGCACGACGAGATTTCGCACGCGAACTCCGCGTGAGCAAAACCTGTCCCGAAGAATTGAGGGAACGGCTCAAAAGGACACTTGCTGCGTAAGGTGAGTTACTCACAACGCATTGTCCAAGATTTAAGGAGCACTTAACGTAACTTATGGAAAATCAATCACGCAGCAGCTCCGCGCCGCGAAGCGGCGGGGCGGGCGGCACGCGCAATCCGCGTTCCGATCGCGGGGGTGACCACGGCGCAAATAATCGCGAAGGGCAGCGCCGCTTTGCCCAGCCCCAACGCCGGATCTGCATCTATTGCAAAGACAAAAACAAAGTCATTGATTACAAGAATGGCGACCAATTGCGCCGTTACCTGACGGATCGCGGCAAGATTCGTCCACGTCGCAAAATCGGCACATGCGCGCGTCATCAACGCGAATTGGCAGTGGCGATTAAACGCGCGCGACAGCTGGCGCTCTTGCCCTTTGCGCCCGAACACGTGCGCGGGATGACCGGATAACGCCGCCGCGTCAACCGCATCCACAATCAGCATGGCATAGGCGGCACGTGCGTCTATGCTTTTTTTTTGAACCATGCCTAAAAAGAATCTCCCTAACCAGATGGAAACGCGCAAACAATCGCGTATGCGCGAACGCGAACAAGAACAACAACGCATTCTTTTTATCGCGCTCGGCATCGTCGCCGCGCTCATCGTGATTGTGCTTGGCGTCGGCTATTGGCGCACCGTGATTGCCGTCCAGGATGAAACCATTGCGACCGTCAATGGCGTGCCGCTCAAAGTGCATGACTATCAGGCGCGCGCGCGCTATGACGCCCAAGTGATTGTTTCCCAAATCAACAGCATTCAACAAGCGTTTACGCAATTCAATCCCAACGACCCCTCGATGGCGTCCATCGTCCAGTACTATCAACAACAATTGTCGCAGCTGCAAGCGGCCCTTTTGCAGGTCCCAAGCAAAGCGCTCGAAGATTTGATTGACGACGAACTCGTACGCCAAGAAGCGCAAAAACGCGGCATCACGGTTACGCCGCAAGAAGTAGACCGTGAAATCGAACTTTCGATCAAAGACAATCTCGGCTATGCGCGCCCCACGAACACGCCGACGGAAGGACCTTCGCCCACGCCCACCGACACCAGCACGCCCACATTAACGCCGACCAACACCGCGACGCCTTCCGTTTCGCCGACCGCCACCGCGACGCTTTCCGTCACGCTCACGGCAACGCCAACATTAGGTCCTTCGCCGACGCTCGGTCCTACCGATACGCCGGAACCGACACAAACGCCCCTGAGCGCGGAAGCGTATGCCACCGAACTCGCCAAACTCAAGGACGCAGTGACGCAAGCCAAGTATTCCTTTGACGACTATCGCAAAATTGTCGAAAGCAATTTACTGCGCCAAAAATTGAATGACGCGTTGGCAAAAGAAGTCAAAACCACCGCCGAGCAAATTCACGTGCGACACATTCTTCTCACCAACTTTGAAGCCGCGCAAAAAGTGGAAGAACGGCTCAAAGCGGGCGAGGACTTTGGACAACTCGCCGTCGAACTTTCCGCCGACCCCAGCGCAAAAACCAACAAAGGCGATTTGGGTTGGGCTCAGCGTGGAGCGTATGTCAGCGAATTTGATGATGCCGCCTGGGCGCTCACGACACCGATGCAAATCAGCGCCCCGGTCACGACGACGTACGGTGTACACGTCATCCAACTTCTCGAAAAAGATCCGAACCATCCGCTCAGCGCGTCTGCGCTCGCACAGGCGCGCGCGTCGGCGCTGGACAATTGGCTCAAACAAGTCCGCGCTGCCGCAGGCACGAACATCCAACGCTTTTTCTCAGCGAGCTATGTGCCAAGCGAGGTCAAAAAACTGACCACAGCGCCACAGCAATAAAAAAAAACGGACGCATGATGCGTCCGTTTTTTTGTTCGCGCGCGCGAATTTTTACAACAACGCGCTCGCCAATTCCGTCAGCGTTTCTTCGTTGTGAAAATAATCGTGCGAACGAATCGGGTCCGTTTCCACATCCACAAACACATCGCGCAGGCGAAAGGGGCGCGACGGGAAAACGGGACCGAGCGCGTTGGCGATGGGGTCGGTGGTATCGTACAAATTCAGCCATTCGCCGACATTGCCGGGAATTGCGCCCAAGTCAGCAGTCCGCAGATTCAAACGCCGCAGCTTGGATAACGGCGAACCGAGCGTAAAAAAAGACGCGATATTGGAATTACGCGCCGTTTCTTTGAGACAATCAAACGCGACGACCGAGCCGAGCGAATGACTCGCAATCACAAGTTCGTCGCCCATCCCCAATGCCTGATTCAAACCGTCGCGCATCCGCGTTTGAATCGCGTTGTACGTTCTGGAATCAAACAAATACCCCGCGACCTGCGTCAAATCCGACGCGATGATTTCGGCAAGAAACTGCGCGGGCATCGTGAACGCGATATTGTGGCGTTCGTACTGCGGCAAAGCGTTGAAATCGCTTTGCGTCAGCATGGCGAACGCCGCCTTGAAATTATTCACTTCGTTGCTGTCCAACGTACGGCGTTTTTTCCCACGCGCCGCCACAGCCATTGTCGCGCCCACCGCAGCAATGTCGGAATACCACACGTTCACTGCCAACGGTTCCGCCCCCAGCAGCGTGGTCAGCGCCGCCAAGGGTTCTTTGTACCAATTCTTTTTGAATTTTCCCGCGCCGTGAACAAAGACGATGACTTTGGACATGAGAGAAATTTGAAATTAGAAATTCAAAATTAGAAATTCATTTGCACTCTCGAATTTTGAATTTCCAATTTCGCATTTTGAATTTCTATTTCTTGGGTTCCGCAAAAAAGAAGCGATGCGCCGCGCGCATACAGCGGTCTTGGACAACTTGCAAACCCGCGTCTTGCGCGCGTTTCGCGGCGACATCGTCGCGTACGCCTTCTTGCATCCACACCACTTGCGCGCCAATCGCAATCGCTTCATCCACCGCGCGCGCAATGTCCTCGTGTTTCAAAAACAATTGCACAGTATCAATGTGAATCTCGCGCGGAATTGCCGTGAGACTCGGGTACGCCTTTTCGCCGAGGATTTCAGACGCGTTCGGATTCACGGGAATGATGCGATACCCATGTTCCTGCAAATATTTTGGCACGTCATGCGCGGGGCGCCCCGGGCGCGACGAGATGCCGACCACAGCAATCGTTTTGGTATCGAGCAGAATCTTTTTGACTTGGTCGGGAGACATAAAAGGGCGGAGCGATGAGCGATGAGCGATGAGTAGGCAATAGCAGCCTTGCACTCCTTCCTCATCCCTCATCCCTTTTTACTTTGCGTGAATGGCAGCGCGATTTTGAAACAGGTATATCCTGGTTTTGATTCTACCGTGATCCGTCCGTGATGCTTGAGCACGATGATGTTGTACGAAATGTGCAGCCCCAAACCCGTCCCTTGTCCGACGGGTTTCGTCGTAAAGAACGCGTCAAAAATGCGCGGTTGAATTTCGGACGGAATGCCCGGTCCGTTATCGCAAATTTCGACGCAGACATGGTCGGGCTCGCCGTACGTGCAAAGCGTCAGCTCCCCTTCGCCCTTCATCGCATCAATGGCATTGTCGAGGATATTGGTCCAGACTTGATTGAGCTCGCTGGCGTACGCTTCGACTTTTGGCAAATCGCGTTGATAGTTGCGATGGATGGTGATGCCCCGCTTCCACTTGTTACGCAAAATAACGAGCGTGTTTTCCAAGCCCTGGTGAACATCCACCTCTTGCAGCGGCGCCTGGTCGAGATACGAATATTCTTTGACCGCTTTGACAATCGTCGAAATCCGTTCCGCGCTGTCAGCGATTTCATTCAAGAGCGAGATACTGCCGCCGCGCGCGGCTGCCCACTCAATCACGAGCGGCAGAGTGGCATCGTCAAAGAGCACATCCCACTGCTCCAACTGGTCGCGCGAAAAACCCAACGCGACGAGGCGCGGCGCGACTTCCCACGGTTCGGCAATGTTGTGCTTTTCGAGCCAATCTTGAATTTCATTTTCGTAATCCGAGCGCGTAATCGCGTCGAGCGTCGCGGCGCGCGCCGCGTTTGCGTCAATCTGCGCGCGCAGCTGCTTCAACGCCTCGCGCTGCGCGGGCGCAACATCCAAACCGTCCAGTTGAATCGTCAATTGTTCGAGCCGCCGCAAATCGTCGCGCAGCTGCGCCGCGCCGCGTTTGACCGCCGCCGCCGGATTGTTCAATTCATGCGCGATGCCCGCCGCCAGCGTTCCCAGCGACGCCATTTTTTCGCGCTGCTGCAAAGTGGCTTGCGTCGAGCGCATGCGCTGCGCGAACGTTTTCAAAATCGCGCGCGCGGCGGTCGGGCTCCAATCCAACAGCGCCATGAACGTTTCCTGATCAATCACCAACGCGCGCACCGGCGTCAAGGCAATTACCGACGCGACGCGCGGCGCCTGATCGAGCACCGACATTTCGCCAATCACTTCGCCCGGCTTGCGTTCCGCCAAGACCACTTCGCTGTCGCGCGCGCGTTTGCGTACTTGCAATTTCCCGTCGAGGACAACGTACATGGAATCGCCCATCTCATCCTCGTGAATGAGATAGTCGCCCGGCTTGAGTTCGATTTCACGACTCATCGCGATGAGTCGTTCCAACGCGTAATCGTCAAGCCCGGAAAAGAGAGGAGTCTGGCGGAGCAGTTCAATCATCAGACCTCACCTCTCACCCCAACCCCTCTTCCGCAAGGAGCGGGGAGAGGAGCAAGGGGAGTGGAGAGAGGGATTACACTGTAGAAAGATATTCATGCACCATCGAAATCGCGGTGCTGCCTTCGCCTGCCGCCGCTGCCACGCGATTGCGCGCACCGAGACGCACATCGCCCGCCGCAAACACGCCCGGCACATTCGTTTCCAGCAGCATTGGCTCGCGCTTGAGTTTCCATTCGGGGGGCCATTTACCGTTTTCGTCTTTGAGCGCGGGACCCGTCAGCAGATGCCCTTTTGGACCGCGCCGCAGTACGCCTTCGGCAAATTCACTGCGCGGACGCTGCCCGATAAAGACAAACAAGGCAGCGCCGGGAAGTGTTTCCTCGTGGTCCTTTTTGCGATCGCGCACCGTTACGGCTTCTAATTTGTCTGTGCCATGCAGCGCCAGCAAATCCGTACCGAGACGCACCTCAATATTCGGCGTCGCATACAACGCGTCGGTCAGATATTGCGACGTGGACAAAATACTGCGCACGAGCACTGTCACTTTACGACAGTAACGCGCGAGAAAGAGCGCGTTTTGCGCCGCCGAATTCGCGCCGCCGAGCACAAACACATCCTGGTCTTTGAAAAAAATCGCTTCGGTGTACGCCGCGCCGTAATAGACGCCTTTGCCTGTCAGTTCCGCCGCGCCCGGCAAATCAAGCGTATGAAACGACGCGCCCGTCGTAATCAAGACGGCTTTGCTCACAATTTCGGTGCCGTCATCCAAAACCAAAATGCGATACGGGTCTTGGACGCGCAATGCATGCACCTGCTGTGTCGCGAGAATTTCCGTGCCAAAGCGTTGGGCTTGCGTCAACGCGCGCCGCGTCAAATCCAGACCCGAAAGCCCTGCCGGAAATCCCAAATAATTTTCAATCTTGGGACTGCTGCCCGCTTGCCCGCCCGGCGATTCGCGCTCGACCACAATCGTCTTGAGTCCTTCGGACGATGCATACACCGCCGCCGCTAGCCCTGCCGGTCCGCTGCCGATGATGGCGAGGTCGTACACTTGCTGCGCGGGTTTAGTCTTGAGACCGATTTTTTCGGCGAGCGCGCGCGTCGTCGGTTCGACCAAAAAGGTGCCGTCGGTGAAGAAAACGACGGGAATCTTAATCGCGCCGTTCAACGCGTTTTCGACCATCGCGCGCGCGCGCGCGTCTTTTTCAATGTCCAAAAATTGGTACGGCACTTGGTAGCGCGCCAAAAATTCTTTGCATTCGTGACATGCTTGCGACCACAGCGTGCCCGCGATGCGAATGCCCTCAAACGGCGCCGCCGCGCTTGCGTGCCAATCCGCGAGCAAATCATCCAACACCGGATACAAACGCTCTTCCGGCGGGTCCCATGGCTTTAACAAATAATAATCCAGCCCGACTTGATTGATGCTTTGAATTGCGGCTTCCGTGTCGGCGTACGCGGTCAGCAAAACTTTTTTTGCGTCGGGAAAAATCGCGCGCGCCTGTTTCAAAAACTCGGTGCCCGACATGCGCGGCATTCGTTGATCCACCAAAAATAACGCGACCGTTTCGCCGCGCTGCTGCAGTTTTTGGACCGCTTCCAACGCCGTCGCGCCCGAATCCGCGCGCACGATTTTGTACTCTTTGGCATAGCGCGGATTCAAATCGCGATAGACCGCATTCAAAACAGCGGGTTCGTCGTCGGCAATGACAATGTTGGGCTTGGGCATGGGTAGAAATTAGAGAATGGGTGATTGGGTGATGCGGTGATTGAGCGATTTATTTCGCATTTAGCATTATGCATTCGGCATTCAGCATTGGAATTTATTCTATCACGTTTTACGCAGAATGATGAGTTCTTCGCGTCCCTTGCGCGGCTTGATGGTGGCGGGATGAATTTCGCGGCGGCGCAAAACAAAACCGCGCGCCTCGAACAACGCCATCAACTCGTCCGCATTCACCGCGAACGGCGGACCGCCCGTGTGGTCACTCAACGGAAACGCGAGCGCGATATAGGTGCCGCCGCGTTTCAATACGCGCGTCACCACATCCGCATATTCCGCGCGCCGCGTCGGGTCAATGGCGCAAAAGCACGTGTATTCCAAAACGTAATCGAACGCGGCATCAAACGCTTGCGGCAATTGAAAAAAATCTTGGCGCAAAATTTCATGCCGCGATGCGTCATCCATCAACGCGCGCATCGCGTCCGCCGCGTCGCGCGCAAAATCCACCGCGACGACCTCAAACCCATGCCGCGCAAATTCGCGCGCATCGTGTCCGCGCCCCGCGCCCGGCACCAACATTTTCCCGGGGGGCAATCCGCCTTCGCGCAACAAACTTTGAAACACCGGCGTCGGCGTTCCCATATCCCAGCCCGCCGTGCCGCGCTGATAGTCGAGCTCCCATTTCGAGGGGTGATTGACGTCCGTAGTCATCGCTAGAACAATGTTCCCTGTTGCGGCGGCGCGTCATTTTCTTGATCCGCCTTGTGCGCGTACATTTCTTCCGCCAATGAATCAAAATCCACCGCGTCCATGTCCAAACGCCGCGCGCCGCCTTTCAATAAACCTTCCGTGCCTTCACTGCCGGGAATCGCATACACCAAACGTCCCTGCTTGCGCGCGCGTTCTGCCGTATCCATACTGCCGCTTTTTGAACTCGCTTCTACCACAATCACCGCGCGGCTCAAACCACTAATCAACCTATCGCGCGCCATCAATTGCGGACCGCGCGGCGGCGCGTTCGGCATCAATTCCGAAATAACTGCGCCGCGTGACGCGATGCGCGCGGCGAGTTCCGCGTTTTCGCGCGGATGAATCACGCGAATCCCCGAACCCAAAACCGCAATCGTTCGCCCGCCCTCCGCGTCGAGTGCGCCTACATGCGCCGCTGTATCAATTCCCATCGCCAACCCGCTCACCACACACAACCCGCGCAGCGATAATTCATATGCTAAGGTAGTTGCGACTTGCCTCGCCCCCTCCGACGCCGCGCGCGTTCCCACAATCGCCACCGCGTTTTCATCCCCCTTTTTGATCGCGCCGCGCACAAACAAAATCACCGGCGCGTCCTTTAACTCGCGCAAGCTTTTTGGAAAGCGCGCGTCGTCCCACGTCAACAAATCAATTTCGTCTTCTGCCAACGCGTAAATTTCGTCCTCGTATTTCTCGGGATGCAGCGCGCGCAAATTTTCAACCATCGTTTCCGTCACGCGCGGAATTGCCAGCAGCTGTTCATCCGTCGCGTCAAAAACACTTTCGACATCGCCGAACTGTTCAATCAATTTTTTCGCCGTCGCGCCGCCGAGACCGGAAAGGGATGCGAGCGCGAGCCAGTGGGATTTGGACATGAAAAAACTTTAATTCATTCAAAAAATTTTCTGTGAAAATTTTTTGAATAAAGTGGATACTTTATCTATCGGTGTGAATCGTTTTCGTCAACGTCAGCACCACAATACTCGCGACACCGCCGCGCTGCAACACGCGCGCGGCTTCTTGCAGCGTCGCGCCCGAATCGTACAAATCATCTACCAACAAAACATGTTTGCCGCGCACATCGCCTTTTAACGCGAATGCGCCGCGCACATTCGCTTGTTTTTGCGCGAGCGCAATCATTTCTTTTTGCGGTTTCGTCGCGCGCGTTTTGACGAGGACGCCAAACAACGCGGTGATTTTCAATTCCTGCGCCAACGCGCGCGCCAAATTCCCCACGGGGTCAAATTCGCGCGGCGTAGAAGGCGGCACGGGAATCACCGCGTCGAATTTCGGCAAACCATTTTGCGCGCGCAGCAATTCCGCCCACCGCGCGGCAAGTTCGCGCGCGAGATTGTGTTCGTCGCGATATTTGTAACGAAACGCGAGGTCGCCCACCACACCGCGATTTTGGGTGTCGCCGTCAAAGCGCGAATGAAAATCCAACGCCCAGCCCGCGCGCCAGGGTCCGTACAACGCGCGCGTATGCGGCTGCGCGAGAAATGCGTCAATGTCGTCGTCGGGCGGCGGAGGTTGGAGATTGGAGACTGGAGATTGGAGATTGGGTGATTGGGCGATTGGGCGATTGGGCGATTGCGCGATGATTTGCAAAATTTGCGCGCCGTATTTTTCAGTTTTGGTTCGTCCGATGCCTTTGATGGTCAATAGCGCGTTGGCGGATTGCGGTTTGTGTATGGCGAGTTCATGCAGCACCGCGTCAGGAAAAATCATGAACGGCGCAATTTTTTCTTGACGCGCTTGTTCGAGTCGCCACGCGCGCAATTTTTGAAACAGCGCGGAATCAAATTCGAACGCAATGGGCGCGTCACTCTCTGACGCGGGTTTCTCCAATTCGACTGGAATCAGATAGCCCTTGTCATTTTGTTTCAGCACGCCATGTTCAATCAACACATCCACTTGCAGCGTAACGTCAATACGACTCCGTCCTTTTAACCGCCCGTAAAATGGGTGGTTCTGAAATTTTTCCACGCGTTCTGATTCTGAACCAACCAAAAGTTTTGCGACGCCACTGCGCGGTAATTGTCCCGGCGCGCTTTTCACACATTCCACAATCAAATCAATCGTTTCTGTCGAATCAAAATCTCGAATCACCTGCAAAATTTCATTCCCGTAACGCTCGACAATTTCCGCGCCGAGCGCGTTATACGCGCGCAGTTCGGACAGCGTTTGCGGTCTCCCTGTCGCAAGGCGACGTAATGTTTCATCGCCAAACAAATAGTAATCGGGCGTTCTGCGCGCGTTGGCTTCTTGGCGCCGCCATTCGCGCAATGGTTCAAGCGGCAAATCTTTGAGCGGCGTCCTGGCAGAGACGGTTGGCAGTGGCGCAGAAACATTTGGCGCGATGCCCTGTTCGCGCTTCCATGCTTCTACCACACAACGAATCTGACTATAGTCAACCTCTTCCGGCAGCCGCGCTTTCAGCGGCGCAAGGTAGCCCGCCGAACCAACCGCCTCAATCGCCGCGCGAACTTGTTCTTGCAATGGCTGCGGCACAACCTGATTCACGTCCACCTGTCCTTGCGCAATCAATTGCGCGAGATGCGAATAAATGGTGCCGACGGTGAGACCGCGCTGTGCGGCAATTTGTTCGGGCGTCAATCCTTGTGCCAACAATTGTCCGCTCAATGCGACAGTGCCGCCGGCTTCGCGTTCCGCGTACGCGCGCGCGAGTTGTGTCGGCTGCGGTGGACGAATGTTGGTTTGAATTGCCGCGCGTGTTTTCAACGCGTGTTCGCCGCGCGGGGTGAGTTGCAGCGTCGGATATTCGCCGCCGACTTGTTTCAAGTAGCCGTCGTCAAACAATTGTTGAATCAAATTTTCCAAATCGGATTTTCGCAGCGCCATCAATTTTCCATAATGCGGCGATTTCGCAAACATTTGCACGTCTTTGGCTTTGGAACCCTTGAGAATATCCGTGAGTTTGCCTTTGCCGATTTTGCGTTGAAACGCTTGCGCGGCTTCCAAAACGGTCAATGGAATTTGTTCCGCGTCCGTCGTCGCCATCTTGTCATTGCGATGCGAGCTGCGATGAGCATCCATCGCCGTAATCTCTGCGCGCGCCACATCGTTATCGCAGCACAGCGGCGCGGTGGCATCACCCGTGTCGCCAAAGTAATCGAGAATGACGCGGCGGCGGCACGCGTTCGTTTCTGCGTACGAAACAATTTTGCCGAGCAAGCGGCGTTTGTGATTTTTACGCGCTTCGACTTGATTTGAAATGTCGCGCAAAATTTTTTCATTCAACGGCTCGACGTGCACGCGCATCACGCCAAATTCATCATACGGCTCGCGTCGAATCAAGCCGCCCGCTTCGAGTTGTTCCAACGCGACTTTGACCGTTGTCTCACGCAAGCCCAAAATTTGTTCCACATTCATCAAACTGATTTGGCGATGTTTGGCGAGATATTGATGCACCGCGCGCAAATTGTCTATCGTCGGTGAATCGTTGGCGATAAACGATTCGTGCAGCGCGGTATCTTTTGGCGAATAAATCAGCGTCGCGCGCGCGGGCAAACCATCGCGTCCCGCGCGTCCCGCTTCTTGATAGTACGCCTCGAGCGTACCGGGCATCGTATAATGCAAAACAAAACGCACGTCGGGACGGTCAATGCCCATGCCAAACGCGTTGGTCGCGACGACGAGCGGCAAATCGCCCGCCATGAATGTATCTTGAATCGCCGCGCGCGTGTCGTTTTCCAAACCCGCGTGATAGTGTTGGGCTGGCAATTTACAAATTTGCCGTACGAACTCGGCAACTTCTTCGGCGTCGCGGCGTGTGCCGACATAAACAATGCCCGCGCCTTGAACGTTTGATAAAAATTCGCGCGTCAAGGCGAGTTTCGTTTTCACGTCGGGCGCATTCAAAACTTCCAGATACAAATTTTCGCGATTGAACCCCGTCACCAATTTTTCCGCGCGTTCCAGTCCGAGCATTTTGATAATGTCGTCTTGCACGCGCAGCGTCGCCGTCGCGGTGAGCGCGAGCGTAACGGGCGGATTAAATTCGCGGCGCGCGTCGGCGATGCGTAAATAGTCGGGGCGAAAATCGTGACCCCATTGCGAAAGACAATGCGCTTCGTCAATCGCGAGCAAACTCAATTGCGCGCGTTTCAAGGCGCCGCGAAACGTTCCGCTCTGCAAGCGTTCGGGCGCAACGAGAACGATTTTGTATTGCTGGCGCGCGAGCGCGTCGAGACGTTTGTCTTGTTCCGCAGCCGTGAGCGTGGAATTGATAAAGGTGGCGGAGATGCCGCGCCGCGTCAACGAATCGGTCTGGTCTTTCATCAACGCGACGAGTGGTGAAATCACCAACGCCGTTCCATCCTGAACGAGTGCGGCGATTTGATAAATCAGCGATTTGCCCGAACCCGTCGGCATGACGACGAGCGTATCACGTTGATTCAAAACATGACGCAGTGCGTCAAGTTGCCCGGGGCGAAACGCGGGATAGTGAAAATATGTTTCGAGCGCGGCGTGTAAAGCCGCATCGTCAATGGGAGTGGACACGCGGGGTATTTTCTATCAAGTGGACGAGAATTTCAAACCGCGTTTTTTACGCGCACCGCCTCCAACAATTCCGCCACCCATTCGTAGCGGTGAAACGCGGGCATGATGTACACCCCTTGCGCGAATTCCGTGAGCGCGTACCATAACTCGACGGCGATGGTCATGCCTTCCGCGCGTCCTTCGTCGCCCGCGCGGCGCATCCGTTCGCGGATGGCATCGGGGATGACAATGCCGGGGACTTCGTTGTGCAAAAATTCAGCGTGGCGCGAACTCGCGAGCGGCAACACACCTGCGAGAATCGGCAATTCCAATTTTCCATACTCGTCCGCATACCGTTTCAAAAATTCGCGCGCGGTCGGCACATCATAAATCGGCTGGGTCAAACAAAAGTCCGCGCCCGCTTGAATTTTTTTGTGGAGCGTTTTGATTTCGCGCGCGACATCCCGCGCGCCCAAATCGCACGCGACGCCGGCGGTGAAGGAACACGGCGCGCCGATGGACGTTCCCGCATGGTCAATACCTTGATTGAAATGCTGCTTGATGAGTTTTACCAGACCCGAAGGCACCACATCATACGCATCCGTCGCTTGCGGATAATCGCCCGTCGCCACCGGATCGCCCATACACGCGAAAATGTTTCGCACGCGCAGCGCGTGTGCCGCCATCAAATCGCCGTGTACGCGCAAAAGATTTCTGCCGCGCACGGGAAAATGCAAAACGCTTTCCGCGCCGACTTCGGTTTGAATGAGATGCGCGACTGCCCACGCGCTCATTCGCATTTGTGCGCGCGGCGAATCGGCGACGTTAATGACATCCGCGCCGGCTTGTTTCAGCAGCAGCGCGCCCGCAAGCACCGCGTCGGGATCGAATCCGCGCGGCGGGTCCATTTCCACGCTGATGACAAAATGCCCCGCGTCGAGTTTTTGCTGAAGCTGCGTCGGCGGCTCATGCGCGAGGGGTTTCGCTTCTTTTTCGCTCGATGTGACGGACGTGATGCGCGTGCGTTTTTTTGCCGTGCGCGCGTACGCGTCGAGCGCGAGACGCATGTTGCGAATGTGTTGTGGGGTGGTGCCGCAGCAGCCACCGATGAGATTGACGCCCGCTTCCGCGAAACGACGCGCGTAATCGCCAAAGTAATCGGGCGTCGCGGGATAAAAAATTCTGCCGCCGCTGGCTTCGGGAAAACCCGCGTTGGGCTGCGCGGAAAAATAAATCATGCCGGGGCGGCGCGGGTCGTCGCGGACAGTGTGAATCATTTGCTCGATGACGGGCAGCACGCGCGCGGGACCGACGGAACAATTGACGCCGATGACATTCACTTTGAGCGCGGCGAGCGCGTGCGCGACTTGAACGGGCGTATAGCCGTACGTGGTCACGCCGTCATTCGTGAATGTCATTTGTGCGATGATGGGGATGGGCGATGCCAATTCCTGCGCGGCGCGAATCGCTTCGGTGATTTCTTGCAGATTCGCGAAGGTTTCAAAAATCAACGCGTCGGGTTGGGCGGACACGAGCGCGGCGATTTGTTCGCGAAACGCGTGGTATGCGTCTTGGCGCGAAATGGAACCGACGGGCGCGATTTGGACGCCGAGCGGTCCGACCGAAGCGGCAACGAATGCGGGGTGTCCCGACGCGTGGGCGGCAGCACGCGCCAACTCGACCCCCGCCGCGTTGATTTCCGCGACGCGGTCGGCGTACCCATGCGCGTCGAGTTTGAAACGGTTCGCGCCGAATGTATTGGTTTCAATGACCTCCGCGCCCGCGCGCAAATACTCTTTGTGCAATTCTTGCACCAGCGCGGGTTGTTCGAGATTCAACGCGTCAAAGCATTGCTCGAACGCGATGCCGCGCGCATAGAGCATTGTGCCGGTCGCGCCGTCGCACAACAGGTTGCCTTGCGCGAGACGGGTGAGAAAGGAATCCGTCATTCTTTATTTCCACGTAAACGTACGCATTTCGCTCGGCGGGCTGACCGCGCAGGGTTGGTTGGCATCCGGTGACGCGGGACCGCAGCCGATGTTCCGCACGACGACGACGTACCATGTGTAGGTGGTGTTGGGTACGCCGGACGGTGATGTGTCAATCCGATACGACGTTGCGCGTCCGGCATCAAACGCGCGCGTGACGACATTCTCGCCGTCGCTGTAGCGCATGGAAATGATGTACGACGCGGAATCGGGCAAAACACCCACCGCCGCCCATTGAAAAATCACGCTGCCGCTGACGTCCGCATCCGCGCCGGGCGACAACAACGCGGGCGCGTTGTACGTATATGGCGGCGTGGGCGTCACCGTACGTTCGATAATGCGCGTCGGCGTAAACGTGGGCGTCCACGCGCCGACAGGAATTGTAATCGCCTGCCCGACGCGAATGGTGGTGTTTTGCATTTTGTTGACCGTCATGATGGCGTCAACGGTGGTGCTGAATGCTTTGGAAATGGTGCCCAGCGTATCGCCCGCCTGCACATAATAAACCACAACCCCCGCTGTCGGCGTGGGGGTTGTGGCTTGAGCGGTCGTTTCGGTTTGTTGAAACGCAATCAGCGTCGGCGTATTGAACGCGGCATTGGTTGCGGTCGCGGTTGCCGTTGCGGTGGGCGGCGCGGTCGTGATTTCGGCAATCGCGCCGGGCTTGGGCGTCGGCGTCGGCTGTGGAATCAGCAATTTGTCGCCGACATGAATAATATCGCTCGTCAAATTGTTGGCTTCGCGGATTTGGTCAACGGTGACATTGTATTTGTTGGCAATGTCAATCAGCGTGTCACCGCTTTTGACGATATATTCCACCATGAACGGCGTGGGGCGACGCGTGGGCGTCGGGGTGTTGGCTTCCGGCGTTGCGGTCACGACAACCGTGTTGGGCGGACGCGGCGTCCGCGTGCGCGCTTGCGGTGTGGGCGCGGTGGCGACGATGTTTTGCGGAATGCCGGAAAAGAAAAGCAGCAGCCCTGCGACCAGCGCGACGACGCCGACAGCGCCGACGACGAGCCATGGAGAAAAATTGTTTTCTTCGCCCAGATGCGCCGGCACGCGCTGCACCATGCGTTCGATGCGCCACGGTTCCGGCGGTTTGTTGCGAGGGCGATTGGTGGAAGGACGATTACTCGACATTACGTTGAAAAACCTGCCAATTTTGCAATGCGCGTTCGCGAAGGTTTTGGAAAAAAAATTGCGCGGCGAAATTTTGGAATCGGCGCGCAAGCATTCGGCAAGCGTTTACCCGGCAAAACGATATCCTTGCCCGCGCACAGTGAGCAAATAGACAGGATTGGAAGGGTCGGGTTCAATTTTTTCGCGCAAGCGGCGAATCGCCACATCTACCAGATTGGTCTTGCCGAAATAATCATAGCCCCACACATCACGCAGCAAGGTTTCGCGTTCGAGCAGACGCCCCGCGTGCAGCATCATGTAATGCAGCAATTCCAACTCGATGGGCGTCAGTGACACTTCGGTATCGCGCACGCGCGCCGTACCGCGGTCCAAATCGAGCGCCACATCGCCTTTGCTCTGCACCCGCGCTTCCGGCGCCGCGCCTTTGAGACGCTCCACGCGCGCCAGCGCGGCATTCACCCGCGCGAGCACTTCTTTGAACTCGAATGGTTTGCTGATGTAATCGTCCGCGCCCAGTTCCAGCCCTTTGACGACATTGTCGGTGTCGCCCAACGCCGAAAGCATGATGACGGGCACCAGCGAAATCGCGCGCACATCGCGCAGCATCTCAAAGCCGTCACGCTGGGGCATCATCACATCGAGCATGATGACATCCACAGGATTGGCGCGAAAGATTTTTTCGCCCTGCAACCCGTTGGTGGCGGTCAAGACCGAGAAACCGCTGCGCTCGAATTGCACGCGCAGCAAATCCACCATCTTGGGGTCATCGTCCACAATGAGAATTCGTTTGTGCTGCTCCATAGACCAAATCCGCCGCGCGAATCGGAGGTCGCGGCGGGGTGATTCTAGCATAGGTTGGACAATTCACCAATGGGCAATGCGTAAAGCCAAACGCGGAACGCTTAATGCCAACGCGTGCGCCAGAGAAAAATAAACGCGGCAAGCAGCGCAATCAGCGAAATCACCGCGCCAATCACGCGCGGCATCGTCGTACCCCAGCGCGTTGTGACGGTGTGAACGCCTGCGGGAATATGCAACGCAATCAATCCTTGTTCCCCATACGGCTCAATGGAAACAGGTGCGCCGTCGAGCGTCGCCGTCCAGCCGGGAAAATAGCGCGTGTAAAACATGACGCGTGCGGGCGTCGTCGCATTGACCCGAATCGTGTCGCCTAACGCGCGGCGTTCCAACAATTCTACACTGCCCTGTCCTTCGACGATGACGGCTTTGGTCGTAATGTTCCCCGCGCGATACTGCGCGACGAGCGGCGAGTCCTGCGGGCGCGTTTGCACCCAAATCGTATCGCCCAACAATTCGCGGTCCTTGACCTGAAAATCCATCATCGTGTTCCACGTGAACTGCGTGTCGGTGTACTGTGGGCGCGCAAAGGGAAACATTGAGAACACAATGAGTAAAGAAAACAACAGCGCCGCGCGAAAGGTATCGTCCGTAGTGAACGCTTCGCCGTAGCGTTCACCCTCGCCGTAGCGTTCACCCTCGCCGTAGCGTTCCCCCTCGCCGCGCACCGCCGCGCCCGCGAGAAACGCCAACGCGAACGCGCTCACAAACAACACGCGCCACGGAAATTGCACAAACGCCACAATCGGCGCGGCGAGTTCCCACAACGGCGTCGAAACGGACAGCATTGCAATCACCGCCGCAAGTGTGACGAACGCGAAATACACTATCTGCGCGCTGGTACGCTCGGCGCGTTGCAACGTGAACAGCGCGAGAATGCCAAAAAACAGCGGCATGATGCCGAGCTGCAACGAAAATTGGTCATTGCCGTTGATGCCCGCATAGCCGTACCCCCAAAACGGCGAAAGCAATTGCGACGGATTGACAAAGTGCAGACGAAAATTAAAAAAGCCGCCAATGAGCGGGTCGTTCGTCAAATATTTTTGTTCCAACGCGACGGGCAGAAAAAATACAGCGGCGATGCCGACACCCCACGCGAGCGCGAGAAAGCAAAGAATGAAGGCAGAAGGATGAAGGATGAATCGGCGTAGTGAACGTTCGCCGCAACGTTCATGCTGCGCGCATTGTTCGCCGCAACGTTCATGCTGCGCGCATTGTTCGCCGCAACGTTCATGCTGCGCGTGTTGTCCGCCGTCCGTCGTCTGTGTTTTGTTGTCTGCCGCCTGTCGTCGGTCCACCCACCACAACACGAAAATATATCCGGCGATGACGGGCGAAAACAGGACCGTCATTTGCGCGTGCGTCAACAACATGCCGCCGTATGCGAGCGCGACGAGGGGAAGGTAAAACGCGCGGCGCGTCGAAAAAATTTGATAGATTGCCCACAGAATGAACGGCGGAAATACAAAGGCGAGAAATTCCGCCATCGCGCCGCGCACGTACAAGTCCACCACATGATACGGCACGAACAAATACGCGACGCCCGCCACCAGCCCCGCATTCTTGTCCATCACCCGCGACGCGAACAAATACATCCCCAACGCGCTCAAAAACCAACTCATCGCTTCGACGGCTTTGATCGCGGCGGGAAAATCCAGACCGAGCAGGTGAAAAAATTCCGCGCCATAGTACGGCAGCGGCGCGAGAATCAGCCACACGGGATAGCCATACCCAAACACCATATCCGTCGCCCAGCGCGGGTACAGCGCGCCGTCGCGCAGCGCCGCATCGAACATTTGCATGAAATAGACGGTGTGCCGCGCGTCGTGCGCGAACATGAAATAACCGGGCGCGGTCAGCGGCGCGGCAATGAGCGTCGCAAACGCGAGGAGAATGACAACGTGGGATGAAACGCGGAGAGGGCGCAAGGTCGTGAAAACGTTCAAACGTTAGAACGTTCTAACGTTCGCGCGCGGGAACGCCAATCCCAAACCCACAGCGCAAGCGCAATCAGCAGCGAGATGCCGGAAATGATTGTTCCGAGCGTGCGCGGCGGCGTGTCTTCAAAACGCAGCCATATGCCGTGTTCGCCTTGCGGCAGCGTCACCTTGATGCGTCCGTACGGCGGCTCGATTTGAATCGGCAGTTCGCGCACGATTTCGTTGGAACGCGAGGGGGTCAGATACACGCGCCAGCCGGGGTACATTTGCACATTAAACACAATCGTCGCATCGCCGTTCGGCGCGTTGTAATCCACGCGTTCGCCCGTCGTCCGCAGACTGTCGCGCGTCACACGAATAAAGAGCCAATCGGGCACGGTGCTGAAATCAATTTTGGAATTGACGCGCTTGCCCGCCATGTAATTGTCCGCGAGCGGCGACCACGTTGGCTGTTCTTGCGCGTACACGGTGGTGCCCGTCATCTCGTTCGCGGAATTTTCAAACGCCATCAAACCCGCCAAACCGACGGGACCTTCTTTCGGCTCCAAAATAATTTGCGCGGTGATGTACGGATACGACGCGAGAAGGACAAGCGCGCTCAACGCAATGAGAGAAAAATTCGAAATTCGAAATTCGAAATTCGAAATTGAATTTTCCAAGAGCATCACGCTTCCGCCGACGACGGATAACGAAACCAACGTGAGCGTAAGCAAGCGCCACGGAAATTGCGCGACGCTGGCAAGACTGAACGCGCGCCATGCGGGGAGCGAAAATTCAAACATCAGCAAAAGGATGACGAGCGTGAGCGCGAGAAAAAATAAAATATACGCGCGGGTGCGATGCGGATTTTTCGCAATGACGAACAGCGAAAAGAACGCGAGAATGACCGGCACAAGTCCGAGTTGAAACGACAAACCGTCCACCGGACCGAGATTGCTGATGCCAAAGCCCCAAAACGGACTAAACAACTGAAACACTTCGACAAAATGGTCTTGATAATTGTAATAGTTTTGCGTCCACTGCGCGACGTTGACGTACCGATATTCGAGCACGAGCGGCAGCAGAAAAATGCCCGTGAGCCCGAGTCCCAGCAAGCCGCCGGCAATCGTCGGCAGCGCGCGGCGCAACAAATCGCGTACCTGTAGAGACGTTTCGTCGAATGAACTGCATTCGCTGAAACGTCTTGACTCGCGCAGCAGCAAAAACAAAATCCACACCGCCAGCACCGGCGAAAACAACAGCGCGATGCCATTGTGCGCAAACACCATGCCCGCGTACGCGAACGCGACAAACAGCACGCTGCGTACGTTGCGGTCGTGCACCGCGTTGTAAAACGCCCACAGCGTCAGCGGCAAAAACATGAGCGCGAATGATTCCGCAAACGCCGCGCGCACGTAAATATCTATCAAATGATACGGCATGAATACAAACAACAATCCGGCAAGAAACGCCGCGCGGCGATTTTCAAAAATGCGTTTCACGAACCCATACATCGCCAAACCCGACAGCACCCAGCCGAGCGCGAAAACAATTTTGACGGTCGTGACAAAATCCAAGCCAATCAGATGAATGACTTCGCCGACATAAAACGCGAGCGGTCCATAGATGTTAAAGAGCGGATAGCCGTACCCGTACGTCATGTCGGGGAACCAACGCGGATACCACACGCCGTCACGAAACACGCGGTCAAACTCGAATTGGAAATAGACCGCGTGCCGCGCATCGTGCGCGCCCCAAAAATAACCGGCTTGCAGCATCGGACCGAGCGCCAGCAGCGAAATCACCGCCAGCGCTGCCGCGTATCGGTCCACCGTGATTTGGACGCCGACGCGCGCGAGCACGCGACGCAGCGCATCCAGACCACTGCCGTCCGTCGAACGATTAATCGAGATTGCAGGTTGCATTGTTGCGTAAATCGGTAAACAAGGATTACATATTCCCTTGTCTACTTTCTACATCGTTACTTGTTTTCCTCAATCCGAATTTCCGTCGCGCCCGTTTCGGTGAGCGCGGGCTCTCCGGTTGCGCTCGGATAAATGCCGAGTTCCATGTGATAGCCTGTCGGCGGTCCGTTCAAATCAATCTGCGCATGATGCGTGTCCGTTATCACTTGCCCCGGAACCAATTTGAGTGTCGAGAGCGTACCGCCTTGCAGTTTCTCATCCACTGCGCCCCATTGCTGTCCGCTTTCATCCACGATGTGCAAAAAGACCGTATAGTCGCGATTCGGCTGCTTTAATGCCTGCCATGTCAAATCCACCTGCACCGTCGCGCCGTGTCGCCACACACCGGGCGGACGCACAATTTTCGCGTCGAGCAGCGCCAATTCGTCGTTGAAACGCGCGAGCGCGGGCTTGGTTGGATTCAAATCCAGAAATTGCGGCGCGAGATACGGATATACCGCGAGGACGGGCACCATCACGAGCGCGGTGAGCAGCGGAATTTCGGCAAAGCGCGCGTCAGTCACGATGAGCGAACCCGCGACGAACGCGAGCGCCAACGCGACCAAAGCCAGCAGCTGCGCCGGCAATTGCAGCAGCAAGCCCAGCGCAGCGCTCCACAGCGGCTCGACCCACGGCGTCATCAACACAATCAACACCACCGCAAGCAGCGCATTCGCGACGACCACGCGATACGTGGAATGCGTGCGCGCTTCGGCGCGTCCATTGCGAAACAGCAGCGCTAATGCCAGAATCGTGAAGCCCAACGCGGCGATGCCGATTTGATACGCGGCTTGTTCGTCCGCGCGCTCCGGCGTGAAAACGCCGCGCGGCTGCGCGCTGCCCCACGTCGCGGTAAACAGTTGAAACGGATACACGAACGCGGGCACAAAACCGTTCGGGAGAATCGCTTGCGCCTGTGTCAAGATCGTCGGCACGCGCAGGATAAATCCCAACGCAATGCCGAGAACCATCGCCATGAGCGCGCGCAACAAATTCGCGCGTGCGCGTTGGACAAAAAATAACCAGACCCACGCGAACACGCCGAACAAAATCGCGAGTCCCGCCTGCGTCAACGTGAGCAGCAGCATTGCCGCCGCAGGAAAAATTATCGTGCGCGCATTATTTTGTATTGTGTACAGCGCGTACAGCGCAAGGGGAAACAGCGCGTACGCCACCGCTTCGCCCAACGCGCCGCGTTGATAGACGATGGCGATGTGGTACGGAAAATATACATACAGCGTTGCCGCCAACAACGCGCCCGCGTCATTGTCCAAAATGCGGCGCGCCGCCATAAACATCGCGTACGCGGACACGCCGAACGCGAGCGCATACACCCACTTGACCGCGTCGAGATAGGACAGCCCGACGAGATGGAAAATCTCTGCCAACCAATACGCGAACGCGCCGTCCATCCGCAGCAAATCGAACGCGCGTCCCCATGTGGGCGCCCACGTCAATGCAGCGCCGAGACGTTGGTCGAAATCAATCAGATTGTAGATGGCGGCATAGCCGGTATTGGATTGAAAAAATCCCGGATACCAGAGCGGAGCGATTGCAAAAACCGAAACGAGCAGGGCGAGGACAGGATACAGGATGTTGATCTTGGCGCTTGTTGCGCTCGACGTGAGCTCACGAATGCGCCGTAGGTTGACGGACACGGGGACGATTATAGAATGCAAAATGCAGAATGCAAAATGCAGATCGCACCATTCGCTCTCCGCTTTTTTTTTGACAAAGCGTTATCGCCATGCTATATTCTCTGGCGCTCACAGGGTCAGTGACGTGGACTCTGTGAGTTGTTATGTGTTGCGTTTCGACACAGCGAATTAAAAACTGGATCACTGGAACTCATCCAGAGGAGGCGGAGGGAACGGCCCTGCGAAGCCTCGGCAACCATTCTGGAGATTAGAGATTGGAGACGAGAAATTGGAAATTGGGCGCCTGCCAATTTTTGATTTTCGATTTCCGATTTCCGATTTTCAAAACCCGGTGCCAATTCCGTCAAGTCCGTCTTGTGAGGCGCGACTTGGAAGATGAGGAAGACTCATTCGGTATGCGTCCTCCCATCATGGGAGATTTTTTTTGTACTACTATAAAAGGGTATGACAAATTTGTAATTTGTCGTATCGTCTTGCATCCGCGCATCTGACAAATTACTGCGATAGAGTTCATCGCCTTTGTCATACGGGACTCTTTGTAGGAGAGGGGTTGGGGGTGAGGTACGATGCGAACTCTTGAACTGCGCGACGGCGTCGTGCGCATGATTGACCAGCGGCGTTTGCCGCACGAGCTCGTCTATGTCGAAATTCGCGATTACCCGACCGTCGCGCGTGCCATTAAGGAAATGTGGGTGCGCGGCGCGCCCGCGATAGGCGCGGCAGGCGGATTCGGGCTCGCGCTCGCGGCAATGGCTTCGCCCGCGACGACGCGCGACGATTTCCTGCGTGAATTGGAACGCGCGGGACAAGAGTTGTACGCCACGCGCCCGACAGCGGTCAATCTCGGTTGGGCGATTCAACGCATTCTCAAAAAAGCGCGCGCGTCCAATTTGCCGGTCAAAGATTTGCGCGACCTCGTCGTTGCCGAAGCGCAGGCGATTGCGGACGAAGATGTGGCGACGAATGAAAAAATGGCGCGGTACGGCGCGGCACTCATTGACGACGGCGATACCATCATCCATCACTGCAACACTGGTCCGCTCGCGACGGTGGATGTGGGCACCGCGCTCGGCTGCATCATTCAAGCACACCGCGACGGCAAAAAGATACACGTGCTGGTGGACGAAACGCGTCCGCGTTTGCAAGGCGCGCGTCTCACCGCGTGGGAATTGATGCAGTACGGCGTGCCGATGACGTTGATTGCCGATAACGCGGCGGGGCATTATTTGTATCGCGGCATCGCCACCAAAGTTTTTTTTGGCGCGGACCGCGTCGCGTCGAACGGCGATGTGGCAAACAAAATCGGCTCGTACAAATTGGCGGTCGTCGCGCGCGAAAACAATGTGCCCGTGTATTCCGTCATGCCGACTTCGACGATTGACATGACGCTGGCGAGCGGGCGCGACATTCCGATTGAAGAGCGCGGCGCGGACGAAGTGACGACGATTGACGGGGTGCGGATTGCGCCCGAAGGCGTACGCGTCGGCAATCCCGCGTTCGACGTGACGCCGCACCAATATCTCACCGCCATCGTCACCGAACGCGGCGTGGTGTATCCGCCGTTCAAGGACAATTTGTTGCGGGTGATGGATGCGGCGGAGGGATGAAACATGATCGTTACGATTGAATTGACTAGTGATCAATTGCTCAAGGCAATTCGGCAACTGCCGTTTGAGGAACGATTAGCATTGCTGCAGACACTTTTGCGAGAGGATAAGGCGGAAATCTCACGCCGCTTTGACCGCGCGCTCGCGGATGTGCATGAAGCAAATCGCGGTCTGGACGAAGATGCGGTAATAGCAGAAGTTAATGAGATTGTGCATCAAGTTCGTGCGGAACGGTATGCTGAAAATCGTCGCTGACACAAACGTCCTCGTCAGTGGCACGCTTGTTGCGGAAGGGTCATCCGCAAAAATTTTGCGTGCGGTACGAGACGCGAAAATTATTTTGCTGACCTCGCGCCGATTGATGAACGAATATGCGACCGTGATTCAGCGTCCGCATATTGCCAAAAAATATCCGCGTGTGAAGGAGAACGCCAAAGACCTGATCAATTTTTTGAGCGCGAACGCGGAGCTCGTGGAAGAGAATTCTACCTTGACAGGATTGGTGCTTGCAGACCCAAAAGATGACATGGTGATTGCATGTGCGATTGTCGGTAAGGCAGATTACATCGTTTCCGGCGATCCGCATGTGCTTGTTTTGAAACAAGCGCAAGACATACCGATTCTCACTCCCGCCGAGTTTGTTGAAAAGCTACGTGCTTCCACTAATAAAGAATGAATATTTTCTTATCCATTTCCGCTGTACCATCACATTGCGCCCGCATGCTTGGTGGAAATTTTCAAAGCGGCAGACGAAAAGCCGTCGAACGATTGAATTAGACTTTTGGTCAGAGGAATCTTTCATAATTTTTTCTTTCGGTAGCGCCTCCGTATGCGGCAACTTTTCTCGGGAGTTTCCATCTGGTGAGTGTCGTTTTAACCGGCAGCATTGCCTACGATTACATCATGTCCTTTCCGGGCTATTTCAAGGACCACATCCTCCCGGAAAAAATCCACGAGATTAGCGTCTCGTTTCTTGTGGATTCCATGAAAAAACAACGCGGCGGCATTGCGACCAATATCGCGTATAATCTCGCGCTTCTCGGCGAACGTCCCAAAATTATGGCGACCGTCGGCGAAGATTTTGAAGACTATCGCCGCTGGCTCGAACGACATTCCATTGACACCTCCGCCATCATCGCCGTCCCCAACGAATTCACCGCCTCTTTTTTTGTTTCCACCGACAAAGAACAAAATCAAATCGCTTCGTTCTACACGGGCGCCATGGCACACGCGCGGCTCGTCTCGTTCAAGGACCACGTGAGCGGCGACATCGAACTCGCTGTCATTTCGCCCAACGACCCCGGCGCGATGGTGCAGTACGTCGCGGAATGCAAAGAACTCGGCATTCCGTACATTTACGACGCGAGTCAGCAAATCATTCGGCTCGACGGCAAAGACCTGCGCGAGGGCTGCCGCGATTCCAAAATGATTATTCTCAACGATTACGAGTTGAGCATGTTACAAAACAAAACGGGCTGGAGTCGCGATGAAATCGCCGCGCAAACCGAAACGCTCATCGTGACGTACGGCGAAAAGGGTTCGACCATCACCCACGCGGGGCACACCATTCAAATCCCGGTCGCCCCGCCGCGCCAAATCGGCGAACCGACCGGCGCGGGCGACGCGTATCGGGCGGGCATTATCAAAGGCGTGATGCACAATTTTTCATGGGAATTTACGGGACGTCTCGGTTCGCTCGCCGCGACGTACGCGCTCGAAGAAACCGGCACGCAAAATCATCGCTATGAACTCGCCGAGTTTGTCGAACGCTTCCGCCAAGAATTCGGAGAATGGGAGGAGTTGGAGAAATTCGAAATACCAAAAGCGAAATTCGAAATTCCAAATTCGCAAGCGGAAGCGTTTTAATTTTGAATTTCCAATTTTGAATCTTCAGGAGAACTATGCCAATCAAAACATTTGATGTGCGCGACGAATCGCTGGCGGTGCAGGGGCGTTCGCGCATTGAATGGGCAGAACAAGAAATGCCCGTCCTGCGCCTAATCCGCGAACGTTTCGCCAAGGAACGCCCGCTCAAGGGAATTAAAATCGCGGCGTGTTTGCACGTCACCACCGAAACGGCAAACCTGATGCGTACGTTGGTCGAAGGCGGCGCGGATGTCATGCTCGCCGCGTCGAACCCGCTTTCCACGCAAGACGATGTCGCGGCTTCGCTCGTCGCGCATTGGGAAATCCCCGTGTACGCCATCAAAGGCGAAGACAACAAGACCTATTACGCGCACATTCACAGCGTCCTCGATTCGCGCCCCAACATCACGATGGACGACGGCGCCGATTTGGTTTCGACGATTCACAAAGAGCGCACCGATTTGATTCAACACATCATCGGCGGCACGGAAGAAACGACAACCGGCGTGATTCGTCTGCGCGCGATGGCGGCGGACGGCGCGTTGAAATTTCCCGTCATTGCCGTGAACGACGCGCAGACCAAACATCTTTTTGACAACCGCTACGGCACCGGGCAGTCCACCATTGACGGCATTTTGCGCGCGACGAATATTTTGTTCGCGGGCAAGACCACCGTCGTCGCCGGCTACGGTTGGGTCTCGCGCGGCATTGCCAGTCGCGCGCGCGGCATGGGTTCGCGCGTCGTCGTGACCGAAGTAGACCCCTTGCGCGCGTTGGAAGCGGCAATGGACGGGTACGAAGTTTTGCCGATGCTCGAAGCCGCCAAAATCGGCGACATTTTCATCACCGCGACCGGCGACACGCACATTCTCGACAAACATCATTTTGAAGTGATGAAAGACGGCGCGCTGCTTGCCAATTCGGGGCACTTTAATGTGGAAATCAACATCCCCGCGCTCGAAAGTTTGGCAAAAGAAAAACGCCGCGTGCGCGAATTTGTGGACCAATACATTTTGCCCGACGGGCGGCGTTTGCATCTTTTGGGCGAAGGGCGCCTCATCAATCTCGCCGCCGCCGAAGGACATCCTGCCAGCGTGATGGACATGAGCTTTGCCAATCAAGCGCTCGCCGCCGAATTCATGGTCAAGCATCATGCCGCATTGAAACCGCAAGTGTATTCGGTCCCGAAAGAGGTAGACCAGGAAATCGCGCGTTTGAAACTTGCCGCGATGGGTATTCACATTGACACGCTCACAGCAGAGCAAGCGAAATATCTCTCGTCGTGGGAGGAAGGAACCTAGTAGTGCAACAACATGAAACTGCGGGGTTGCACCTTTTTTCTTGCCCGTATAATTCGGCGCGCTTTCGCATCCGTATCTCGCAGTCTCATCAT
>Ga0070741_10002143_pt1 | contig 54870 bp, 40 predicted proteins | sample Coa_R1_4_FD_66440 | JGI IMG/M metagenome (GOLD analysis project Ga0070741, IMG submission 66440) | Surface soil microbial communities from Centralia Pennsylvania, which are recovering from an underground coalmine fire - Coalmine... | ecosystem: Environmental > Terrestrial > Soil > Unclassified ... | reverse complement strand
GCCGGCGAGATGTTCGCCTACTTCGAGCGGGTCGGCGCGCGCCTCGGACCGCACGTCAACGCCTACACCAGCTTCGACGAGACGGTGTACATGCTCGATCTCCCGAGCGACAACGCCGAGGTCGTCTCGAAGGGTCTGCTCGCGCTCTCCGACGATGCGGGCGGTCTGCTGCTGGAGAAGAGCGAAGTCGATAAGGAGCGCCCCGTCGTGATCGAGGAGTGGCGTCTGGGGCTCGGCGCCGCCTCGCGCGTCCGCGACAAGCAGTTCCCGATCATCTTCTGGCACTCTCGCTACGCCGAGCGCCTGCCCATCGGCAAACCCGACATCGTCCGCAACGCGCCGGTCGAACGGCTGCGCGCGTTCTACGACACGTGGTACCGGCCGGACCACATGGCGGTGATCGCGGTCGGCGACGTCGACCCGCAAAAGATGGAACAGGAGATCCGCACGACGTTCTCGCCGCTCACCGCACGCGCGCCGGCGGCGCCGGAGCCGGATCGCACCGTGCCCATCAACGATCAGATGCTCGTCAGCGTCGTCACCGACCCGGAACTGACGCGGTCGAGCGTGCAGCTGCTGCGCAAGCGTCCGCGCGATCCGGACGACAAGGTGCGCGACTATCGGCGCGATCTGGTCCAGCGGACCGTCGATCACGTCATCGACGAGCGGTTCGACGAGCTCGGGCGCCGGCCCGACGCGCGCTTCCTCGGCGCCGGCGCCGGCAACGACACGCTGAGCCGCACCGTCGAGGCGTACACGATGGGCGCGAGCGTGCAGGACGGCAAGATCGCCGACGGCCTGAATGCGCTGGCCGTCGAGGCGAAGCGGCTGCGCGCGTTCGGCTTCAGCCCTAGCGAACTCGATCGCGCGAAGCGCTGGATGCTCGCCTTCTACGAGCGCGCGTATCAGGAGCGCGATAAAACCGAGAGCCCCTCGTTCGCGCAGGAGTACCTCGACTACTTTCTGAACAAGGAGCCGAGCCCGGGGATCGAGTACGAATACCGCCTCGTGCAGCAGCTGCTGCCGACCATCACCGTCGACGAAGCGTCGGCGATGATCAGGAACGAGCTGGCCGACACGGGACGCGTGATCCTCGCCACGGCGCCGCAGAAGGCCGACGTCAAGGCGCCGACCGAGTCGGATCTGCAGGCGGCGCTGACCTCCGCGAACAGTGTGGCCGTCACCGCGTGGAACGACACGACGTCCACGCGCGGGCTGCTCGAGCATCCCCCCGCGCCCGGCACCGTCGTCTCGCGCCGCACGATCGACGACATCGGCGTCACCGTGGTGACGTTCTCGAACGGCGTCGAAGCGTGGCTCAAGCCGACCGATTTCAAGAACGATCAGATCGTCTTTTCGCTCAGCGCGCAGGGCGGCGCGTCGCTCGCGCCCCCGGCCGATTACGTCGACGCGTCGCTGGCCAGCTCGTACACGTCGCTCTCGGGCGCGGCGGGATTGAAGGCGACCGACCTGCAGAAGCTGCTGACGGGCAAGCTCGTGAGCGCGAGCGCGTTCATCGGGCTGTCGAGCGAAGGGATTCAGGGCGGCGCGGTCCCGACCGAGCTCGAGGACGCGCTGCAACTGCTGTACGCCCGCTTCACGGCGCCCGGAGACGACCCCGACGCCTTCGCGGTGCTGAAGAAACAGCTCGACGCCGCCGTCGCGAACCGCGGCCGCTCGCCGCAACAGGTCTTCGCGGAGAAGCTCGCGCAGATCAACACGTCCAACCACTACACCGCGCAGCCGCTGACCACCGAAACGGTCGCGAAGCTCGATCGCGAGAAGATGGTGTCGTTCTACAAGCAGCGGTTCTCGAACGCCGCGGACTTCACGTTCCTCATGGTCGGCGCATTCAAGGTCGACGAAGCCGTGGCGCTCCTCGCCCGCTACGTCGGCGCGCTGCCGTCGACGGGCCGGAAGACCGAGACGTTCAAGGACGTGGGGCTGCACTTCCCCGACGCGCCGGTCCGCGAGAAAGTCATCGCGGGGCAGGAACCGCGCGGCTCAGCGGTGATGAGCTTCTTCGCCGATCCGTCGATTGACCCGGTCGAGCAGGAAAAGATCGTCGAAGCGACGACGGTGCTCGAGATCGCGCTGCGCGACATCCTGCGCGAAGAGCTCGGGCAGACCTACGGCGTCTCCGTCGGTCTGGTGCAGCCGCTGCCGCAGCGCGGCGACGGCCGCATCGAAGTCCGCTTCGGCGCCGCGCCCGAGAACGTCGAAGGCATGACGGCGCGGATCGTCCAGGAAATTCGCAAGCTGCAGGACAATCCGCCGTCCGACGATCTCACCAACCGCGCGAAAGAAAGCGCGCGCCGCGGCTACGAGACGGCGCTGAAGACCAACGACTACTGGCTGGGGCGCCTGCAGACGGTCACGACGTATCACCGCAACCCATCGGAGATCGTCACGCGCAACGACCGGATCAACGCCATCACGCCCGCGGTGCTGCAGCAGGCGTTCAAGCAGTACTTCCCGCTGAACCGCACGACGACGGTCATCCTGCTGCCGTCGACGGCAACGAAGGAACCATAGCGCGGATATCCGTGCCCGCTTAGAGCTCTTTGTACATGAACGTCGCCGGCTCGAGCGCTTCGGTCGTCGAGCCGCGCGCGTAGCGCGGGATGACGCCGACGACCGTGTAGCCGAGCGATCGATACAGCGCCTCGGCGTGACTGCCGGTCCACGTGTCGAGCGTCAACAGCGTGCGCCCCTCCGCGGCCGCGACCGCTTCGAGCGCGATCATCAGCGCGCGGGCGACGCCCTTGCGGCGCGCGTCCGGATGAACGAGCAGCTTCAGTACGTCGGCGCGATGCCGCTGGTTTGGCATCGCCACGAGATCGAGTTGCACCGTGCCGACGATGCGGCCGGCCTGGCGCGCGACGAGCACACGACGCGTGCGCGCGCGGACGCCGGGCAGCACCTGCTCGCGCCAGAACGCGCGGCTCTCGTCCATCGAGAACGGCACGACGAAGCTGACGCCCGCGCCGTCGTAGACGATCGCGCGCAGCAGGTCGGCGAGCATCTCGACGTCCGCGTCCACCGTCGCCGCGTCGGCCAGGTCGGGGCGCCACTCTTCGATCATGGGATCACCTCGCTACGGGTGCACCAGCGCAACGAGATAACGCGCGCCGCGCCGGCCCGTGCGAAAGCGCGTCGCCCCGGTCGGCGCGTACCGCAGGCAGTCGCCGCCGGCGAGTCGATACGGTGCGCCGTCGACCTCGATCGCCAGCGTGCCCTCGAGCATCCAGAGATGGTGCTCGAGCCCCGCCACCGGCGGCCGCGCGAACGCGACCGTCGCGCGCGCCGGCAGACGCACTTCCACGAGTTCGCCGCGCAGCCCCGGCGCGGGTGGCGACACCATCCGCCGACGATAGCCGCTCGCCGGGTCCTTCCATTGCCCCTGCTCCGCCGCGCGCACGAGCGTCGCCGGACGGCTCTCGGCTTCCGCCATCAGCCGCGACAGCGTGTGGCCGTAGAGGGTGCAGAGCGTGCCGAGCATCGCCGCCGTGGGGCTCAGCTCGCCGCGTTCGATGCGCGACAGCGTCGCGCGGCTGATGCCGCTCTTCTTCGCGAGCGCCTCCAGCGACCAGCCGCGGTCGGCACGGAGATCCCCGAGCCGCCGCGCGATTCGACGTTCGACCGTCATCTCTGATTAGAGATAATATCTCACTCGACGCGGAGCGCGACGATCGGATCGATCCGCATCGCGCGCAGGGCGGGCCGCAGGGCGGCGACGAGCGCGAGCAGCAGCAGGAGGGCGGTGACCGCGACGAGCGTCAGCGGATCGGTGGGCGCCACGCCGAACAGCATCGACCGCCCGAACCTCGCCACGGCGAGCGCCACGACCATGCCGGCCGCGACGCCGACGGCCGCGGTCCGCCCGCCGTCCTTCAACACATCGGCGGCGATCTGCATCGCGCTCGCGCCGAGCGCCATGCGGATGCCGACCTCGTGCGTCGCTTCGGCGACGGTGGCCGAGAGGAGCGCATAGAGGCCGACGCCGGCCAGCAGTGTCGTAAAGAGCGCGAAGAGGACGAAGAATCGCAGTCCCGTTCGCCACGGCGCCTCTTCGCGCGCCACTTCGGCGGTCATCGACGCCAGGCCCACGAGGCCATCCGGGTCGACGGCGCGCACGCGCGCTCGCACCGCTGCCGCGGCGGTCTCCGCGGGACCACGGGTCCGCACCATGATGTCGCCGATGAAGAACTCCGACTGCTCGTACGGCACGTACAAGTCCATCGACGGCGATCGGAGCTCGCGATACCGGACATCCGCCGCGACGCCCACAACCGTCATCCACGGCCGCGCGTTCGCGCCGTTGGCGAAGGTATGACCTCGCAAGTGTTTGCCGATCGCCGACTGCCCGGGCCAGGTGCGGCGCGCGAAGGTCTCGCCGACGATCGCGACCGGCGCGCTCGCCGCGCGATCGTCATCGGTAAAGGCGCGTCCGGCCACCAGGCGAATGCCCATCGTCTGAAAGTAGCCCGGCGTGATCGTTTCGAGATTCGCCCATGAATTGCGCTTCGCCTCGTCGACGTCCTGTCCTTCGCGCTGCCAGGACGAGTCGAGGCCGGTCGGTCCTTTGAGCGGCCGGCCCGCGGCGCCCGCGACCGATTCCACGGCCGGCAGCGTCCGGAGCGACTCGATCACGCTCGTGTAGAAACGGTGAACCGCCGCGCTGTCGCCGGGATCGATCGAGGTCGGCAGGTGAACGTCGACCGCGAGCAGACGATCCGCGGCGAACCCGACGTCGAGACGGCCGAGGCGCGCGACGCTTCGATAGAGCAGCGCCGCGCCGGTCAGGATGACCACGGCAATGCCGATCTCCGCGACGACGATGACCCGGCGCGACCGTCGCTGCACGCGCCCGGCGGTAACGCTGCGGCCGCCGCTGCGCAGCGTCTCCTCGGTGCTCGATCGGCGCAGCGTCAGCGCCGGCAGCAGGCCGCACACGCCGACCACGAACGCGCCGACGACAAGCGTGTAGATCACGACGCGAACGTCCACGACCGCCTGCTCGATGCGCGGCAGGCCGGCGGGCACGACGGAGACGAGCAGCGGCAGCGCGGCACGGGCGGCGACGAGCGCCGCGACGCTCGCGATTGCGGTCAGCACGACCGCATCGACCAGAATGCCGCGCGCGATGCTCCACGTCGACGCGCCGAGCGCCATCCGGATGGCGAACTCGCGTTGGCGCGCCGACATCTGCACGAGGGTCAGCGCGGCGACGTTCGCGGCCGCGGCCGTCAGGAGCAGTGCGACCGCCGCAAGGAGCATCCAGAATCCGTTGCGCGCCGGCGCGATGGTGTCGTCGACCAGCGGGGACAGCGCGGTCGCGCTGTCGGGCGGACGGCCGAACGACGCCGCCATGTCCCGGGCGACGCCGTCGAGATCGCTTTTGGCCGACAGCAGCGCAACCCGCGTTCGCAGGCGACCCACGAGCAGCAGGACGCTGACCTTCCTGTTCTCGAGGAAGGGCGGTTCGCCGGGGACGCCGGTGAAGTGTTCCGCCGCCGGCACCACCGCAACCCAGGCATCAGGCCGTTCCGGATACGTGAACGCCGGCGGCATGATCCCGACGATGGTGTGCAACTCTCGGCCGAGATCGATCGCGCGGCCCACGACCCGCGGATCGCCGCCGAACTGCCGCTGCCAGAACGCATGACTGATGACGATGGCCGGCGCCGCGCCGCGGCGATCGTCGGCCGGCGTCAGCGTCCGGCCGAGCGCCGCGCGCGCGCCAAGGAGCGTGAAGAAGTTTCCCGACACCACCCGGTATTCGATCGCCGTCGGCTCGGCGAGGCGAACCGTGCCGGTCCAGTTCTGCGCCGCCATCGCCGCGAGATCGTCGAAGCTGCGCGTGCGCGCACGGAAGTCGAGGAAATCGGGATAGGGCACCTCCGAGCGCACGCCGGCATGCAGTTCGCCGCCGACGACGAGTCGATCGGGGTCTTTGAAGGGAAACGGCCGGAACATGACCGCGTCGGCGACCGCGAACAACACGACGTTCGCGCCGATGCCGAGCGCGAGCAGCCCGATCGTGACCAGCGACGCCGACGGGCGCCTCGTCACGGAGCGCATCGCGAAGCGAACGGTCGACACGGCGCCAGCTTACGCCAGAAACGCCGCCGCTATGGTTTCAACAGATGTCGCCAGCGCGCCGCGGAGTCGAACACCTCCGCGAGACGGTCGCCGTCCGGCAGGTCGCGCCGCAACTCCTGCAGCCGCGCGATGAGCTCGTCGAGTGCGGGCCCGAGCTCGTCGACATTCGTGGACGCGATGTCGCGCCAGATATCGGCCGGACTCGACGCGAGGCGCGTCGTGTCGGCGAGGCCGCGGCCGGCGAGCGCCAGGCCGTCCTCGCCCACCGCGTCGCCGACGACGGTCATCAGCGCGCTGGCCGCGAGCTGCGGCAGATGGCTCAGGAACGCGAGTAGCCGATCGTGCGCGGCGACCCCGACGACTTTCGGCTCGGCGCCCAGCGCGCGAATGAACGACTCGAGCGCCTCGGCATGCGTCGTCAGCAGCCACGGGCGTCCCTGGAACAGGTCGGCCCGCGCGTGCTCGAGGCCGCCGCGCGCCGCGCCGGCCAGCGGATGGCCGCCGACGAACGTGAAGCGCGGCGGCAGCGCCCGCGCCGCCGCCACGATCTCGCGCTTCGTGCTGCCCGTGTCGGTGACGACGGCCGCCGTCCGGACGTTCTCGTCCAGCTCCGCGAGGATCGCGACGTTCTGCTTCACCGGCGCGGCGAGGATCACCACGTCGCACTCCGCGAGCACGATCAAGTCGTCCGCCGCGACATCGATCGCGTGCAGGCGCATCGCCGTCTCGAGGACGTCCTTGTTGTCGACGGCAATGACCAGCGAGGCCGGCCACAGCTCGCGCGACTTGAGCGCGATCGATCCGCCGATCAAGCCGAGGCCGACGATGCCGATCTTCTCGAAGATCGGCGGCGAGGCCGCCCCGCGCGCGCCCGCCTGGATGACCGGCAGTTCCTTAGGCACCCCACCCTCGTCGCGCCACCGGCTCGAGGCAAATGCTGCGGCCGATCGCCGGCGCGATGATGCGCAGCTCCGCCATCAACCGATCGAACTGCGTCGGGAAGAGCGACTGCGCCCCGTCGCTGAGCGCGTGATCCGGATCGCAGTGCACTTCGATGATCAGCCCGTCGGCGCCCGCCGCCACCGCCGCGCGCGCCATCGGCACGACCATGTCGCGGCGCCCGGCGCCGTGGCTCGGGTCCGCGATGATCGGCAGGTGGCTCAGCTTCCGCACGACCGGGATCGCCGAAATGTCGAACGTGTTGCGCGTCGCCGTCTCGAACGTGCGGATGCCGCGCTCGCAGAGGATGACGTCGTTGTTGCCGCCGCTCAGGACGTACTCCGCCGACAGCAGCCATTCCTCGATCGTCGCCGAGATGCCGCGCTTGAGCAGCACCGGCTTGCGCACGTGACCGAGCTCGCGCAGCAGCGTGAAGTTCTGCATGTTGCGCGCGCCGACCTGGAAGATGTCGGCGTACTTGTCGATCAGCGCGAGCTGGCTGATGTCCATCACCTCGGTGACGAGCTTCATGTTCTCGGCGTTGGCGGCGTCGCGCAGCAGGCGCAGCCCTTCCTCGCCGAGTCCCTGGAAGCTGTACGGCGAGCTGCGCGGCTTGAACGCGCCGCCGCGGAAGATCTTCGCGCCCGCGCGCCGCGCGGCCGCCGCCGTCGTCCGCACCTGCTGCTCGTTCTCCGCCGAGCACGGGCCGGCCATCACGATCACCTCGTCGCCGCCGATGCGCACGTCGCCGACGGTGACGACGGTGCCGGTGGGCTTGAAGGTGCGGCTGGCCAGCTTGTAGGGCGACGAGATGCGCATCACCTCGTGCACGCCGTCGAGCAGCTCGATGATCGCGGCGTCGGGGTGTCCCGTGCCGACCGCGCCGAGGACGGTGCGCGTGACGCCGGTCGACCGGTGCACGTCCATCCCCATCTCCACGAGCCGCGCGACCACCTTTTCGATCTGCTCTTCGGTGGCGCGTTCTTCCATTACTACGACCATGGCTTCTGTCGCCTCCACTGCTTGCGTTGTCATGTTACCTACTCTTCGCCGTGAACCGTCCGCCGCTCCAGCCGGCGCGCCTCGTCGATGATCCGTTCGAAGAGGCGCGCGATCGCGTCGGGACCGAGCGGCCCCTCCGACGCCACGCTGCGCACGTGCGCCAGCACCTGCTTTTCGCGGTCGGGCTGATAGATCGGGACGTCCAGCGTCTTCTTGAGCTGACCGATCTCCACCGCCACGCGCGCCCGCTCGTTCAGCAGCCGCACGATCACTTCGTCGACGCGGTCGATGTCGTCCCGCAGTTCATCAAGCGTGCGCATAGCTCTTCAACCAGCGAACGTAATCCTCGACGCGCTCGACGAGCTGCGGCGACGCGCCGTGCTCCGCGACGACCGACACCAGCGCGCTGCCGACGACGGCCGCATCGGCAAAGGCGGTCACCTCCGCGACGTGCTCGGGACGCGAGATCCCGAAGCCGAGCGCGATCGGCAGCGACGTGTGCGCGCGCATGCGCCGCACGAGCGCCTCGGCGCCGGACGCGACCTGGTCGCGCACCCCGGTGACGCCGAGCCTCGAAATGCCGTACAGAAATCCGCTGCCCAGTTCAGCCGCCTTCCGAATCCGCTCCTCGGTCGTCGTCGGGCTGAGGAGAAAGATCATGTCGAGGCCGGCGGCGTGCAGCGTCCGCCGGAACTCGCTCGCCTCTTCTATCGGCAGATCGAGGACGAGCACGCCGTCCACGCCGGCGTCGGCGGCCTCGGCGGCGAACCGCTCCGCGCCCAGGCGCAGGATCGGATTCGCGTAGCTGAAAATCACGATCGGCGCACGGACGCGCGCGCGCACCCGCGCGACGAGCGCCAGCACGCCGCGCAGCGTCGTCCCGGACGCCAGGGCCCGTTCGGTGGCGCGCTGGATTACGGGTCCGTCCGCGAGCGGATCCGAAAACGGCACGCCGACTTCGAGGACGTCGGCGCCGGCGCGGTCGAGCGCGGCGAGGATCTCGCCCGAGCGCGCCAGATCCGGATCGCCGGCGGTGACGTAGGTCACGAGCCCCGGCCGCCGCTCGGCCCGCAGCCGGGCGAACGTGTCCGCTATGCGCGAAGCCATTTTTCCACCGTGTTCACATCCTTGTCGCCGCGGCCTGACAGGTTGACCAGCAGGATCGCGGACGGACCGAGCGCCTTCGCCACCGTGATCGCATGTGCGATCGCGTGCGCCGACTCGAGCGCCGGCAGGATCCCCTCGAGCTTCGCGAGCGTCTGGAAGGCCTCGAGCGCCTCGTCGTCGGAGACGTGCGCGTACTCGGCGCGGCCGAGCGCGCGCAGCCATGCGTGCTCGGGGCCGACGGCGGCGTAGTCGAGCCCGGCCGAAATCGAATGCGTCAGCTCGATGTTGCCGTCTTCGTCCTGCAGCACGAACGTGCGCGTCCCCTGCAGCACGCCGGTGCTGCCGCCGGCGAAGCGCGCCGCATGCCGTCCGCGCACGATCTGCTCGCCGCCCGCTTCGACGCCGATCAGCCGCACGTCGCGGTCGTCGACGAAGGCATCGAAGATCCCCATGGCGTTGCTGCCGCCGCCGACGCACGCGACGATCGCGTGCGGCAGGCGTCCGACCTGTTCCTGCATCTGCTCGCGCGCCTCGCGGCCGATCACCGACTGGAATTCGCGCACCATCAGCGGGTACGGATGCGGACCGAGCACCGAGCCGAGCAGGTAGTACGTGTCGGTGACGTTGGTCACCCAGTCGCGCATCGCTTCGTTGATCGCGTCCTTCAACGTGCGGCTGCCCGCCTCGACGCCGCGCACCTCGGCGCCGAGCAGCCGCATGCGGAAGACGTTCAACGCCTGGCGCTCCATGTCGTCGGTGCCCATGTAGACGTGGCACTCCAGACCGAGCAGCGCGCACGCGGTCGCCGACGCGACACCGTGCTGCCCCGCCCCGGTCTCCGCGACGATGCGCCGCTTGCCCATGCGTTTGGCGAGCAGCGCCTGACCGAGCGCGTTGTTGATCTTGTGCGCGCCGGTGTGGGTGAGGTCCTCGCGCTTCAGGAAGATGCGCGCGCCGCCCGCGTGCGCCGTCAGCCGCGTCGCTTCGTAGACCGGCGTCGGCCGTCCCACGTAGTCCTTCAACAGCCGGTCCAGCTCCGCGCGGAACGACGCGTCGTCTCGCGCCGCGAAGTACGCGCGCTCGAGCGCCTCGACCGGCTCGACGAGCGTCTCGGGGACGAAGCGTCCGCCGAATTCTCCGAAGTACCCGCGGCCGTCAGGATCTCTGCGCATGAATGCTTTCGAACAGCGCGCGAATCATCGCGCGATCCTTGATGCCGGGCGCCTGCTCGACGCCCGACGAGACATCGACGCCGAACGGCCGCACGCGCGCGATCGCCTCGGCCACGTTCGCCGGCGTGAGGCCGCCGGCCAGAATCGTCCGCCGCGTGGCCGCGATCGCCGACGCCGCGCTCCAGTCGATCGTGCGCCCGGTGCCGCCGCGCTTCTCCGGGTCGTGTGCATCGAGCAGCAGCGTCACCCGCATCGGCCACTCGTCGGTCCGCGCCGGCGCCGCCTTGATGACCGGACGCTGAATCCGCGCCGCGTCCGCGGGCGTCTCGTCGCCGTGGAGCTGCACCGCGCCGAGGCGCACGAGACTCGCGACGCCGTTGACGTACTCCGCCGGCTGATTGACGAAGAGGCCGACGGCGGTCACAAACGGCGGCAGCGCCGCCGCGATCGCGCGCGCGCGGAACGGATCGACGAACCGCGGACTCTTCGGCCAGAACACGAAGCCGATCGCGTTCGCGCCGGCCTCGACGGCGGCTTCGGCGTCCTCGACGCGCGTCACGCCGCAGATCTTCACGAACACAGCAGCTCCGTCAGCGCCGCCCCGGGATCCGGCGTCGTCATGAAGCGCTCGCCGACGAGAAACGCGCGGTAGCCGAGCGCCGACAGCCGACACAGGTCGTCGCGCGAACGGAGTCCGCTCTCGCTCACGGCGACGACGTCCGGCGGCATCCGCGCGATCAGCGTTTCTGACGCGCGCACGTCGACGGCCAGCGTCCGGAGGTTGCGGTTGTTGACGCCGACGATCTCCGCGCCAATGGCGGCCGCGCGATCGAGTTCGTCTCCGTCGTGCACCTCGACGAGCACGTCGAGGCCGAGCGCTCGCGCGCTCGTGTGCAGCGCGCGCAACTCGCGATCGGACAGCGCGGCCACGATCAGCAGGACGGCGTCCGCGCCGCACGCGCGCGCTTCGAGGAGTTGATACTCCGTGACGACAAAATCTTTCCGGAGCAGCGGCACGTCGACCGCCTGCCGGACCGACGCGAGGTGATCGAGCGCGCCGTCGAAGAACGTCGGCTCCGTCAGCACCGAGATCGCCGCCGCGCCCGCGCGCGCGTAACTCGTCGCGATCGCGACCGGGTCGTACTCGGCACGCAGGACGCCTTTCGACGGCGACCGGCGCTTGCACTCGGCGATGACGTTCACGCGGTCGGTCCGGCGGAGCGCCGACGCGAACCGGTCCGCGCGCGGCGAGACGGCGAGCGCGCGCCGCTCGAGCGCCGCGCGCGGCTCGTTCGCCTCGCGCGTTTCGACGATGCGCTGGGTCGCCGCCACGATCGTCGCCAGCAAATCGGCCGACGGGCGACTGTCGACTCCCGACCGTCGGCTCCCGACTGCTGACTGCTGACTGTTCATGCCCCAACACCCGATTCTTCGGACGTCGACACGGCCACGAGCGCGTCGAGCGTGCGCCGCGCGTCGCCGCGGTCGATGGCGCGCGACGCTGTGACGATGCCGTCCTCGACGGACTTGGACGCGCCGGCGACGAACAGCGCCGCGCCGGCATTCAGCAGCACGACGTCGCGCGCCGGGCCGCGCTCGCCGCGGAGAATGCCCTCGATGATCTGCGCGTTGCGGTACGCGTCGCCGCCGGCGAGCGAACCGGCCGGCGACTTCGGAAGGCCGACGTCCGCCGGATGCAGGTAAAACGTGTTGACCGCCCCGTCGCGGCACTCCGAGATCTTGGTGTAGCCGGTCGTCGTGATCTCGTCGATGCCGTCCGCGCCGTGCACCACCCACGCGCGCGTCGCGCCGAGCAGCAGCAGCGACCGCGCGATCAACTCGGTCAGCTCCGGCTTCGGCACGCCGACGATCTGCCGCGTCGCGCCGGCGGGGTTCGTCAGCGGTCCGAGCAGGTTGAACGCCGTGCGCACGCCGAGCTCCTTGCGGACGCCGGCGGCGTGCCGCATCGACGGATGAAACGTCGGCGCGAAAAAGAACCCGATGCCGGTTTCGGCGAGGCAGCGTTCGACGATCGCCGGCGGCGCCGTGACGCGGATGCCCAGCGCTTCGTAGACGTCCGCGCCGCCCGCCTTGCTCGAGGCCGAGCGGTTCCCATGCTTCGCGACCCGCACGCCGCACGCCGCGACGACAATCGCCGCGCACGACGAGATGTTGAACGTGCCCGCTCGATCGCCGCCGGTGCCGCAGTTGTCGAAGACATCGTCGAATCGGCGCGACAGCTGCACCGCATGCGCGCGCATGGCGCGTGCGAAGCCGACGATTTCCGGCGGCCGCTCGCCTTTCATCGCGAGGCCGACGAGCAGCGCCGCGATCTCGGCCGGCGAGGCGCGCCCTTCCATGATCTCGCCCATGGCCGCCGCCGCTTCGTCGGCGGTCAGGTCCTCGTGGCGCGTCAGCTTCTCGACGAGCGGATGCACGATCACGACAGCCGTCCTTCGAGGAAATTGCGGAGGATCGTGCGTCCTTCGCCGGTGAGAATCGACTCGGGGTGAAACTGCACGCCCTGAATCGGCCACTGCCGATGGCGCAGCCCCATGACGACGCGATCCTCGCGCGTCCGCGCGCTGACCTCGAGCGCGGCGGGAAATCCGTGTTCCGCGACCACCAGCGAGTGATACCGCGACGCCGGGAACGCTCCCGCGATGCCGTGGAACACGCCGCGCCCGTCGTGCTCGATCGTCGACGTCTTCCCGTGCATCGGCACGCTCGCGCGCACGACGTCGCCGCCAAACACCGCGCCGATCGCCTGATGGCCCAGGCACACGCCGAGAATCGGCGTCGTCTCCCCCATCTCCCGGATCACGCTCATCGTCACGCCGGCGTCCTCGGGACGTCCGGGTCCCGGCGAGATGACGATGCGCTCGGGCCCGGCGGCGCGCACGTCGGCGACGGTCGCGGCGTCGTTGCGCAGGACGAGCACCTCCGCGCCGAGCTCGCCCAGGTACTGGACGAGGTTGTACGTGAACGAATCGTAGTTATCGATCACGAGTACCAATTACAGGCCCTCCTGCGCCAGCTCGAGGGCTCTGACGAGGGCTCGCGCCTTGTCGCGGGTTTCTTCGTACTCCGCCGTCGGATTCGAGTCGATGACGATGCCGGCGCCGGCCTGCACGTAGGCTTTGCCGTTCGACATGATCATCGTGCGGATGGCGATGCAGAAATCGAGGTTGCCGGCGAAGTCGAGGTAGCCGACCGCGCCGGCGTACAGGCCGCGCGGCGACGGCTCGAGCTCCTTGATGATTTGCATCGCGCGCACCTTCGGCGCGCCCGACACGGTGCCGGCCGGGAAGCACGACACGAGCGCGTCGAGCCGGTCGCGATCGTCGGCGAGCTTCCCCTCGACGATCGACGTCAGGTGCATGACGTGCGAGAACTTCTCGAGCCCCATGAACTGCGGCACGCGCACCGATCCGTACTCGCAGACGCGTCCGACGTCGTTCCTGCCGAGATCGACGAGCATCACGTGCTCGGCGCGCTCCTTGTCGTTCCGCTTCAGCTCTTCCGCCAGCCGCATGTCCTCTTCGTCCGACCGCCCGCGCGGCCGCGTGCCCGCGATCGGATGCGTCTCGACGTGCGAGCCTTCGACGCGCACGAGCATCTCCGGCGACGAGCCGACGACCGACAGGCCGCCCATGCGGATGAAATACATGTAAGGCGACGGGTTCACGTGACGCAGCGCACGGTAGACGGTCAACGGCTCGGCCGCGACCTCGGCCTCGAAGCGCTGCGACAGCACGACCTGGTAGATGTCGCCGGCGGCGATGTGTTCCTTCGCCGCGCGCACGTGCTCTTCGAACTGCTCGCGCGTGTGGTTGGACCGGAGATCCAGACCGGTCGCTGCGGGCCGCTCGGCTTTCGACAGGTTGCGCTCCAGCTCGCGCTCGAGGAACTGGATCTTCGCGCACGCGAACTGATACAGCGACTCCAGGTCGTCGTCGGCCGTGATGCGCGCGTTTGCGATGATGAGGATGCGGTGCTGCACGTGATCGAAGGCGAGCACCGTGTCGAAGAGCATGAAGCCGGCCTGGTCGGAGCCGTCGGCGCCGCCCGTCAGGTCGCCGAGCACCGGCTCGAACCACGACGCGGCGCCGTAGCCGAGATAGCCGACTGCGCCGCCGGTGAAGCGCGGCAGGTCGGGGACGAACGGCGATCGGAAATCGGCCATCAGCCGCCGCAGCGTGTCGATGAACGGGCGGTCGCTCACCGTCACTTCGCCGCCGCGATCGATCGTCGTCTTGCCGTCGCGCGCGCGAAGGATGAGAAACGGATCCTTGCCGAGGAACGAATAGCGCCCGACGTGCTCGCCCCCTTCGACGCTTTCGAGCAGGAACGCGTAGTCGGCGTGCTCCGCGATTTTCAGGAACGCCGACACCGGCGTCAGCAGGTCGGCGACGATCTCCTTGCAAACGGGCACGAACGTGCCGCGCCGCGCGAGCTCTTTGAATGCCTCAAACGACGTGATTTTCATACCGCGTAAACTCCGCCAGACGCTTCAGGGCCGCTTCGCGCATCACTCCCGCGGGCGCCCGCGTTCCCGTCCACCAGTGAAACTGCTCGTGCGCCTGCGCGACGAGCATGTCCAGGCCGCCGAAGGTCTGGCATCCCATTTCCGCCGCGTCGCGCAGCAGGCGCGTGATCGGCGGGTTGTAGACGAGGTCGTACACGTACGGCCCGGTCAGATCGGTTTTCGCAATCGGCGTCTCGTCGATCCGCGGATAGGTGCCGACCGGCGTCGTGTTGATCAGCAGGTCCCACGAACCGGGACGCGGCGGCCAGTCGCCGACCGCGGCCGACGTGAAGCCGGCCACGTCCTGCGCCTTCGCGCGATCGCGCGCGTGCAGCGTCACGTGCGCGCCGGTGGACGCGAGCGCCGCCGCGACCGCGCGCGCCGCGCCGCCCGCGCCGAGCACCGACGCGCGCAGCCCCTGCAGCGCGATCCGCGCCTGCAGCGGTTCGAGAAAGCCCTGCGCGTCGGTGTTGCCGCCGACCCAGCGCGTGCCCTCGACGCGAATCGTGTTGATGGCGCCGACCCGCCGCGCGACCGCGTACAGCTCGTCGACGCGATCGAACAGCGTCACCTTGTGCGGAATCGTGATGCTGGCGCCTTTGATCCCGATCGCGCGGCCGAACGTCACGAAGTCGTCGGCGCTGACCGCCGGCATCGGCACGTAGACGGCGTCGATCCCCATCTCGCGGAACGCGGCGTTGTGCATCGCGGGCGACACCGAGTGGCGGACCGAGCCGCCGACGATGCCGTAGACGGCGGTCGATCGCGTGATCGACGCGAAGCCGTACTGTTTGATCAGCGTCGCGGCGTCGAGCTGCCCCACCTCCGCGATCGGCCCGGCGTACGTCCACTTCGATCCGAACCGCGCCGCGAGGACGCGCGTCGCCACGCCGTAGTCGCCCATGCCGATGACGACGAGGCGGCCGTCGCCGGCCTGCGCCTCGAGATCGAGCAGCGCCACGGTGTCGGCGAGCCGCGACGGCGTCGCCGCGACCTTGACGACGTCGGCGCCGGTCGATCGCATCGCCTGCACCTGCGCGGCGAGGTCGGTCGGGATCCGCTCGAAGTCGTGCATCGACAGGATCACGCGGCGTCCGCCGGTGCGCTGCAGCACGTCCGTGAAGCCGGCGCGCCACTCGATGTCGACGTAGTTCGCCCCGAGGTTCAGCGCGTCCTCGAGCAGGCGCTTGCGATCTTCCTCGGCGCCGTCGAACGATCCGCCCTCCCACCGCGGCCGGCACGTGATGATGACCGGCGTGCGGCGTCCCGCGAGCGCGGCGGCGGGACTCGGGTCGGCGGCCGTGTCGAGGCGCAGCTCGACGAGATCGGCGCCCGACACCGCGTCGCGCCGTTCGCGCAACTCGGCCATCGTCCGACCCGTGACGGTGACGCAGAGCAAAGACTTCGCAGGCATAAAAAAAAGCCCCTTCGGCCGTTGGGCTGAAGAGGCTTGGAGTTCCTACGCTTGGGTTACTTCGCGATCAGGCCAAGGCGGACGCCTCTTCAGTCGGGCTCCAATACCGCCACCAGACCGACACGAGGCGAAACGACTTGCGACCCATGGAAGTCGCGACGATACCAGAGGCGCGCGCGGGCTGTCAACGGCTGTGACGCTATAATAGGTGGACAAACCCATGTTGTACCGGCGGTTTACCCCGATGCTCGCCGCCGCGCTCGGCTGCGCGGTGTGGCTTCTGTCGAGCCATCTGACGGCGGCGACGCCTCAGATGAACGTCGACGAAATCCGTCCCGGGATGGTCGGCGTCGGCCGAACCGTCTTCGACGGCACGCACGTCGAGGAGTTCAAGGCGCACATCCTCGGCGTTCTCGAAAACGTCATCGGACCGCACCGCAATCTGATTCTCGCGAAGCTCGAAGGCGGTCCGCTCGCCAACACCGGCGTCATCGCCGGCATGAGCGGCAGCCCGGTCTACATCGACGGCCGCCTGATCGGCGCCGTGTCGTACGCGCTCGGCAGCTTCTCGAAGGAACCGATCGCCGGCATCACGCCGATCGCGGAGATGACCGACGCCACCGCGAGCGCCACGACGTTTCGACCGGCGAGCGCGCGCGTGCACATCGATCTGCCGATCACGCGTGAGAGCCTCACCGCCGCGTTCCGCAAGGCGCTGACGTGGAACCGTCCGTTTGCCGAGCGGCCCGACGCGGCGCAGTTGAACGGACCAACCGCCGTCGACGGCCTCGCCGGCGGACAGATCGCGACGCTGCTCCGCCCCATCGCGACGCCGCTCGTGATGTCGGGCTGGGAGCCCGACGTCGCGGATCTCTTCGGCTCCGCGTTCCGCGAGCAGGGATTCATTCCGACGGGCGGCGGCGCGGGCCGCCTCCGCGACGGCGAGAAGCCGTTCGAAGGTCCGCTGAAGCCCGGCGACGCCGTCGGCGTGATGCTCGTCAGCGGCGACCTGCAGCTTGGCGGCACGGGAACGGTCACCAACATCGACGGCGATCGCGTCTACGCGTTCGGTCATCCGATGTACAACCTCGGACCGACCGACTATCCGATGACGCGCGCGTACGTCTACACGGTGCTGCCCAGCCTCTTCTCGTCTATGAAGCTGTCGAGCACGGGCGAGATCATCGGCACGATCGTCCAGGACCGCGCGACGGCGATCGCCGGCAAGCTCGGGCCCGGCCCCCGCATGCTGCCGATCACGCTGCGCCTCGAATCGGATCGCACCGGCGCGCGCACGTTCCACTTCGGCGTCGTCAACGATCAGCTCTTCGGACCGCTGATGACGTACGCCACCGTGCTGAACTCGCTCGGATCGTACGAGCGGCAGTACGGCGCGATGACCTTCTCGGTCAAGGGCAAGACGACGCTCTCGAAGCACGACCCGATCACCTACGACAACGTCTTCTCGGGCGATCAGGCGCCGATCAACGCGGCCGCGTACCTGGTCGCGCCGATCACGTATCTGTTGGGGAACGATTACGAGAAGGTGGACGTCGAGAGCATCGACATCGACATCAATACCGTCGAGGAGCCGAAGACCGCGACGCTCGAGCGCGTGTGGGTCGACGATCCGCGGCCGCGTCCGGGCAAGAGCGTGCCGCTGAAGGTGATGCTGCGTACGTATCGCGGCGAAGAAGTCGTCAAGACGGTGCCGATCGAGATCCCGTCGAACGCGAGCGGCGCGCTGAACATCCTCGTCTCCGACGGCACGCGCCTCGGCCAGGCGGAACAGCGCGAAACGCGGCTGCCGCAGCCGCGCAGCGTCGATCAGATGATCAAGCAGTTGAACAAAGCGCGGCGCAGCAACACGCTCTACGTGAAGCTCCTCGGGTCGCAGGCCGGCGCGGTCGTCAACGGCGAGCTGCTCTCGTCGCTGCCGCCGTCGGTGCTCGGCGTCCTCGAAGGCGACCGCAACGGCGGCAGCTTCAACCCCATCCACAGCGCGACGCTCGGCGAGTGGGAAATCACGACCGACGATGCCGTCAACGGCTCGCGCACGCTCACCATCACGGTCTCGCCAAACTAAGTGCGCAACATCACGTTCGCGATCCTGCTGGCCCTGGCGGTCGTTCCGCTCGGGGCCTCTTCGCCGAAGTTCTTCACGGCCGACACGCAGGCCGATTTCCTCAAGGGCGACGTCGACAACCTGTCGATCGACAGTCACGGCCAGTTGACGCTCGGCCCGGCCACCGACCTGGTCTACGAAACGGAAACGCCGTTCCTTTGGTCGATGCTCGCGCTGCCCGACGGCACGCTGTTCGTCGGCAGCGGCAACGATGGCAAGGTGTTCCGGATCGATCCGCAAGGCAAGGGATCCACGTTCTTCGACAGCCCCGAGCTCGAAGTGCACGCGCTCGCGCCGGCGCCCAACGGCGGGCTGTACGTCGGCACCTCGCCCGACGGCAAGGTCTACAAAGTCGATCGCGACGGCAAGAGCTCCACGTTCTTCTCGTCGGACGACAAATACATCTGGGCGCTCGCCGTCGACGGCAGAGGCAACCTCTACGCCGGCACCGGCGACAAGGGCATCGTCTACAAAATTACGCCGGACGGAAAGAGCTCGACGTTCTACAAGACCAGCGCGTCGCACGCGATGGCGCTCGCCTTCGACCGCAGCGGCAACCTGATCGTCGGCACCGGCACACCCGGCAAGGTGCTGCGCGTCGATCCCGACGGCAAGCCGTTCATGCTGCTCGATTCGCCGTTCCAGGAGATCCGCTCGCTCCGCTTCGACGACAAAGGGATGCTGTACGTCGCGGCGATCAGCGGCCGCGGATCGTCCGGCGGATCGGCGGACACGTCCACGACGGTGACGCCGACCGAAACCACGCGCCAACTGACGCCGAACGTCTCCGCCGAGATCACCTCGATCTCCATCGTCGACGTCGGCGGCGGTTCGAGCGGCGGCGCCGGCTCGACGCACGAAGATCGGCGGTCGCCGAAAGGCGCCGTGTACCGCATCACACCCGACGGCGTGTGGGACGAAGTCTGGGAGTCGCGCGACGACTCGCCGTACGACCTCGTCTTCGACCAGACCAACACGCTCATCGTCGGCACCGGCAACAAGGGGAAGATCTATCGCCTCGAAGGCGATCCGCTGAAGCCGACGCTGCTCGCGCGCGCCGCGGCGCAGCAGGTGACGGCGCTCTACAAAGACGCGCGCGGCCGGCTGTATTACACGACCGCGAATCCGGGCAAGCTGTATCGACTGTCGTCGGACCGCGCGACGCGCGGATCCTACGAGTCCGACGCGCGCGACGCGCAGACGATCGCGACCTGGGGCGCGCTCAGCTACCGCGGCGTGACGCCGCCGGGAACGAAGATCGAGCTGTCCACGCGCTCGGGCAACACCGAAACGCCGGACGACACCTGGAGCGCGTGGTCGCCGTCGACGACGAAAGAAGAAGGCACGACGATCGCGAACCCGAAGGCGCGCTACGTGCAGTGGCGCGCGGTGCTCACCGGCACGCGAAGCGAGTCGCCGATCCTGACCTCCGTCACCGTCGCCTACCTGCAGCGAAACCTGCGACCGACCGTGCGGTCGATCACCGTGCACCCGCCGGGCATCGTGTTCCAGAAGCCGTTCTCGACCGGGGAGCCGGAGCTGGCGGGCTTCGAAGATCAGTGGACGCCGGAACGGCGCCTCGCGCAGGCGGCGGCGCAGCAGGGCGCCGGCGCGTCGCAGCTCGGACGCCGCAGCTACGAGAAGGGGCTGCAGACGATCCAGTGGAAAGCGGACGACGACAACGACGACGAGCTGTCGTACGACGTGCTGTATCGCCGCGAGGGGGAGACGAGCTGGAAGACGCTGCGGAAAGGCATCAGCGAGTCCATTCTCGTGTGGGACACGACCACCGTGCCCAACGGCACCTACTTCGTGAAGGTGGTCGCCTCCGACGCGCCGTCCAATCCGCTCAGCACCGCGCTCGCCGGCGAAATGGAGAGCTCGGCGTTCGAGATCGACAACACGCCGCCGGCGATCGTCGTCGGCTCGGTCCGTCTGGTCGGCGGCCGCACGCTGATCTCGTTCGACGTCAAGGACGACCACTCGCCCGTGCAGCGCGTCGAGTTTTCGTCAGACGGCCAGCGGTGGCGCGGCGTGTTCCCGGTCGACGGCATCGCCGATTCGCGCGAGGAGCACTTCGAGCTGCCGATCGACGGCGAGCTGGGCGACAAAGGCCTTACGCTGCGTGCGACCGACACGATGAACAACATCGCGACGGCGCACGTCGACGCTCCCCGAAAGTGAAACGTTAGAAGACGACGCTGACGAGCGCCGCCACGAGCGTGGGCGCGCCGGCCTGGGCGCGCTTTTTCGCCGCCGGCAACTGCAGGTCGAGCGGCTTGTTCGCGCGGACGGTCGCGCGCTCGATCAGGCGCAGCATGTTGCCGCTCTGCGGGGCCCAGGGCGTCCCGGTCGCGTCCACCCGCGAGGTCCACACCGAATCGAGCAGGCGGTCGATCGTTTCGACCTCGGTGGCCGTGGCGCGCCGGTGCGCGCGCCGACGGTCCATGTTCGGCAGACGGCCGTTGGACGCGACGATCGCGTCGAGCGCGAACACGACCTCCTCTTCGGCCGCATCGTGCGCGCGCTGGAACCGGCCGGTGAAGCGCGCACGGCAGCCGAACTCGTCGATGAAGTCGTTCCCCGATTCGCACTCGAGCGGCGTCGACAGCACGCTCATGATCGCCGCCAGCGAATCGGGACGCTCGGCCGTGGCAAACCGCATCATGCTCAGCATGATGACGACGCAGACGAGCGTCGCGGCCGTCGCGCCGAGGCCCGCATACACGAGATGCATGTCGTCGAACATGCCGCGGACGCGGACGAGGAACGAGGCTTCGCGCTCGGCCTTGACGCGGTTGAGCACGGCGCGCTGGAGCGCGGCCGACTCGTCGAGCGGCGCGGCCGCAGCGCCGGGCGCGAACGCACGCAGGGCGGCGGCGAGCCCGCGGAGGTCGGCGAGCGCCGCGGCGCACTGATCGCACCACTCGAGATGGGCGCCGACGGCGATCTGATCGCTGACGGAGAGCTCGCGGTCGTGAAACGCCTGAAGGCGCCGCCGCGTCGCCGCGCAGGTCAACGGCTTCATGCGATCCTCGCATCGCGCAGTTGCTGCCGCAGCGCCTGGCGCGCCCGCGTCAGCCGCGACTTGACCGTGCCCACCGCGACGCCGAGCGAGAACGCGATTTCCTCGTAGCTGAGCCCATCGATTTCGCGCAAGACGATGACGCTCCGCTGGTCGAACGGGAGGTCGTCGAGCGCGTGCTGGAGCGTTTCGGCGAGCTGCTTCTGCGCGAGCAGCCGATCCGGACCGCTCTCGCCGGCCGACTGGAAATCGCCGTGCGCCGCGATGTGCTGATCGAGCGACACCTGATCGGCACGGTGGCGCCGGCGCCAGAACCGGTGCCGATTGCGAGCCTGGTTGAGGGCGATGCGGTAGATCCAGGTGCGGAGGCTCGATTGCCCACGGAATCGATGGATGGTGCGGAAGACGCGAAGGAAGACTTCCTGCGAGAGGTCGAGCGCTTCGTCGCGGTCGCCGAGCAGGTTCACCGCGAGCTGCACCACCATGCGCTGGTGCTCGCCCACGAGCTCGGCGCAGGCCAGTTCGTCGCCGGCGGCGCAGCGCTGCACGAGCGCCGCTTCGCGGCCGCCGACATCCGCCCAGCTCGCAACCCTCGCCTGCTTCACCGAGAGTTCCACTATAGCACTCCACCGCGCGGAGTCCGCGCGGCGGGGACCCCGCTTCTCTGTGATCTTGGACACCGTCGGCGGCCGAAAGTTCCACTCGGCTGGTAACATACGGGCACATGGCTGGTCCCCGGTGAAGCGCACGCTCGCCGTCGTCGCCCTGCTGACGCTGACCGGCGTCGGCGCCGCCAGCGTCTATCAGGCCGCGGCGCGCGACCGGCAGTACCGCGCGCTCATCGCACGCGGCGACGGCGCGCTCGTCGAGGAGCGGACCTTCGTCGCGATCGAGGCGTACAGCGGTGCGATCGCGCTCCGCCCCGATTCGATGCTGGCCCACCTGCGGCTGGCGGAAACGTATCAGCGGCGGGGCAACCTCGACGAGGCGGCGCGGGAATTCCGCCGCGCGACGAACCTCGACCAGACGGCGACCCGCCCGTTCGAAGAGCTCGGCGACGTGCTCTACCAGCAGCAGCGGTTCGACCGCGCCGCCGACGCGTACGCCCGCGCGCTCCGGCTCGACGATCGGTCGGCCCGCATCGGCTACAAGTTCGCGCTGGCGCAGTATCGCAACGGCGCGGTCGACGAAGCGCTCCGTTCGATCACCGCGTCGCTGACGCTCGACGCGAGCTCCCCCGACGCCCAATACCTGCTCGGCCTCTGCCTGCGCGACACGCATCGGACCGACGCGGCGTTGCGTGCGTTTTCGAAGGCGGTGGCGGCCGCGCCGGCGATGATCGCGGCGCACGAGGAGCTCGCCGACCTGTACCGCGAGCTGGGACGGACCAGCGACGAGATCGATCAACTGCGCACGCTCGCGGCGCTCGATCGCGGCAGCATCGAGCGGCAGATCGCGCTCGGCCTCGCGCATCAGCGCGCCGGCCACGGCGACCTCGCCGTCCTCACGCTCGGCGAGGCGCTCGAGCGTTCGCCCGACAATCCGGCGATCTACGGCGCGCTCGGCGAAGTCTGGCTCGAACGGGCGCGCGACGACCGCGCGCTGCTGAAGAAGGCGCGCGAAGCGCTCGAACGCGCCGCCTCGCGGCCCGAGGCGTCGAGCCAGACGCTGACGGCCTACGGCCGTGCGCTGCTGCTCGACGGCGACGTCGACGCTGCGGGGCACGTGCTGCAGCTCGCCACGGCGCGATTCCCCGTCGACGCCGATGCGTTCCTGCAGTACGCCGCCGTGCTCGATCGGCAGAACCGCGCCGACGCGGCCCGGCGCGCGCTCGTCGACTACACCGCCCTCGTCGGCGATGCGGTGAACCCGCAATTCCTGGCCCTCTCGAAGCGGCTTCGCTAGCCATGGTGCAGGCGGCGCCCACGACCAAGCGCAGGCCGTCGGTCCTCCGATCGCTCGGCCAGCCGAAAGTCGCGGTGATGCTCGCGCTCGGCTTCTCGTCGGGCCTGCCCTTCTTCCTGAGCAGCAACACGCTCGGCTACTGGCTGCGCGACGAAGGGACGGCGCTCGCGGCCATCGGGTTCCTGTCGTGGGTCGGTCTGGCGTACTCGCTCAAGTTCCTGTGGGCGCCGGTGATCGATCGCACCGACGCGCCGATCGTCGGCCGGCTGGGGCGCCGCCGCGGATGGATGATCGTCAGCCAACTGACGGTCGCCGCCGCCCTCGCCGCGCTCGCCTTCGTCGGCCTGCGCGCCGGCCTCGTCGCCGTCGGCATCTTCGCCCTCGGCGTCGCGTTCGCCTCGTCGACGCAGGACATCGTCGTCGACGCGTGGCGCATCGAAGCGGCGACCGACGGCGGCGAGCTGGGCCTGCTCTCGTCCGCGTATCAGCTCGGGTATCGCTTCGCGATCCTCACCAGCGAGGCGCTGATTCTGATCATCGCCAACCACATGGGATGGCGATTCTCGTACGGCGTGATGGCGGCGCTGATGGCGGTCGGCGTGGGCGCGACGCTCTTCGCGATCGAGCCGCAGCGCTCCGCCGCGGCGGCGGCCGCGTCGTTGAAGACGGTCCGCGGCCTGACCGACGCCATCGTCAAGCCGTTCAGCGAGTTCTTTCGCGCCCACGGGACGCTGGCGCTGCTGATGCTCGCGATGATCAGCTTCTACCAGCTTCCCGAATACATCTCGGGCCCGATGTACAACCCGTACTACCACGACCTCGGGCTGTCGAAGGACGTCGTTGGCGGCGTGCGCGCGTCGGTCGGCACGATCTCGACGATCATCGGCATCGCCGCCGGCGGTCTCGCCGCCGTTCGATTCGGCTACCTGCCGACGTTGATTGCCGGCGTGGTGATCAAGAGCGTGGTCATCGCGAATTTCGCGGCGCTGGCGTGGATCGGCCCCGACGTTCGCCTGTTCGCGGCGGTGATGTTCGCCGACAACTTCGGCATCGGCTTCGCCGGGGTCGCGCTCGTCACCTACATGTCGACGCTGACCAGCGTCGGGTACACGGCGACGCAGTACGCGCTGCTCAGCTCCACCTACACCTACATCGGCAAGTTCACGAAGGGCTTCTCCGGCGTGATGGTCGAGCACCTCGCGGCCGGACGCACGCTGCTCGACGGCTACGCGCGCTTCTTCATCGCCTGCGGCCTGCTCGGCGCGCCGGCGCTCGCGTTGTGCATCGTGCTCGCGCGCGCTACGAAATCCCGAGACGCGACATCAGCTTCGTCAGCCCCTGGCGGCTGACGCCGAGCTCCGCGGCCGCCCGCGCGCGATGGCCGCCGCTGCGCGCGAGGGCGGCGCGCACGAACCGCTCCTCGAACAGGCGGCGCGCTTCCTCGAGCCGCCACGCCGGGCTGCCCTGCGGCGCCGCGAACGACGGCGGCAGCGCCGACGGCGGGACGACGCCGCGCTTGGGACATCGGACGGCGAGGGCCGCCAGCACATTCTGGAGCTCGCGGACGTTGCCGGGCCACGGATACCGCGCGAGCGCGGCGACGGTTGACGCCGACAAGGTCGCGCGGCTGTTGATGCGCGCCGTCGCTTCCCGCCAGAAATGCTCCGCGAGCATCGGCACGTCCTCGGCGCGCTCGCGCAACGCCGGCAGCGCGACACGGATCACGTCGAGGCGGTAGAACAGATCCAGGCGGAACCGGCCGGCCTCGCACTCCGCCCGCAGATCGCGGTTCGTCGCCGCCACGATCCGGACGTCGACGCGCCGCGCGACGCTTTCGCCGACGCGCCGGATCTCCCCTTCCTGCAGCACGCGCAACAGCTTGGCCTGCGCGCGCGGCGTCAGCTCGCCGACCTCGTCGAGGAACAGCGTGCCGCCGTGCGCCTCTTCGAAGACGCCGGTGCGATCGCCGATCGCGCCGGTGAACGATCCGCGCACGTGACCGAACAACTCGGCTTCGGCGAGATCGTCGGGGATGGCGGCGCAGTTCAGCGTCCGGAACGTCCGGTCGCGCCGCGTGCTGCCGCGGTGAATCGCCTGCGCGACGAGCTCCTTGCCGCTGCCGCTCTCGCCGGCGATGAGGACCGGGAACGGCGCCGACGCCGCCCGCGCGATCAGGCGACGCACCTCGTCCATCGACGGCGCGACGCCGAGGAGTTCGCGTCCCGCCGCGGCCACCACACGCGCCCGATGCGCCAGCGCCGCCGACACGATTGGCGCCGCCGCAACGGCCGTCGTCGCCAGCACCGCGGCGGCGTTCGCGCGATCGCCGGTCGAGCCCAGCGCCCACCGCGCGACGAGCGCACCGACGGTTACGCCGGCGTACTGAATGGGCGCCGCGGCCACCACGCGGTCGTCGTGGCGATGCGGCGCGATCACGATCCCCGCGTCGATCGCGCGGCAGGCCGCGTCGACGTCGGCGCGCACGCCATCGACGGCGAGCACGGCGGCCCGATCGCCGCTGCCGGTGACAAATGCCACCGATGCCGCCCAGAGCTGCTGCCGGACGCGCGCGCAGACGTCCTGCAACACCGTCTGTTCGTCCTCTGCCGTCTGACACGCGCGCACGATCGCGATCATGTGATCGACGACGGGCAGGCCGGACCGCTGCGACGGATGCAGATCCGGTGCGATGAGCAGCGCAAGCGGCGGCAGCGTCGGCGCGTGCGCGCGCGGGTCGAGCCACGCCTGCACGAGCGGCGGCAGCCGGCCGACGAGACGGCGGAGCCGCGGCGCGTCCGTTGACACCGCGCCGTTCCGGCGATCGGCCTCCGCGAGCAGGATGCGCGCACGAACGGCGCGCAGCGGATCGTGCGCACCGCGCGCGGCGTCGACTGCTTCGCGCGCGCGTTCGCCGGCGGCCGCGCCATCGCCGGCGGCCAGTGACACCAGGGCCGCGGTCTCGAGCGCCGCCGCCAGGTCCGATGCTTGGCCGCCGCGGCACGACGCGACGAGGCCCGTCGCGAGCCGCATCGCCATCGGCACGTCGCCGCGCGCCGCCGCGATCGCGGCCAGCCGCCGCTGGCGCCTGACGCAGACGTCGCGGCCCGTGTCCTCGACGCGCTCGGCGATCGCGAACGCCGCGTCGTATCGTCCGCGCCAGAACAGGCATCGCGCCATCGCGAGCGACGCGCGCGCGGCGGCCGGACGATCGTCGAGCGCCGACGCGGACGTGACGGCGGCGGTCAGCACCGACTCCGCTTCGTCGAGGCGCACGCGATCGATCCACATCTCGCCGGCGATGACCGCCGCCTCGAGGAGCGCCGCGCGGTCGTCGGCGCGGTCCGCATGCAGCCGCACGTCGCGGACGACCGATTCGACCTCGCGCACCTGACCGCGGCGCAGCAGCACGCGCGCGAGCGCGAGGCCCGCCGCCGCGGCATCGGCCCACGCGTCGCGACGGGCCAGCGCCGCGACCGCCTGACGCAGCGCACGCGTCCCCGGCGCGTGGCGTCCGGCGGCCAGTTGGCGCGTCGCTTCGTCCACGCGCCGCCGCAGCGACGCGAGCTCGCCGGGCAGCGGCCAGGTGACGGGCGGATGCGGCGCGCGCGTGACGGCGGCGCGCTCGTCGCCGCCGTACACCGCCGTCTGCTCCGCCGCACGCGGCCGCGGCGCGGCCGCGCGCGCCGACGCAGCGACGCAGCGACCGCCGCGAAGCAGCTCGACGAAGCGTCCCGGCCAGCCGCCCGCCTGCTCGGCGGCACGGCGCACGGCGTGTTCGAGCGACGGCGTCAGCGCCGTCGGCCGGACCGCGCCGGCCAGCTGATCGCTCGCGAGCGGGCGCAGCGCGACGCCGTCGACCGCCGGTTCCTCTTTCTCGCCCACGACGAGCAGCGCGTGCGGCAGCGGCGACGCGAGCGTGGCGGCGACGATGGCGGGCCAGGCGTCGCGGCCGTCGGTATCGATCAGCAGGAGACTTCGCCCGTGCCACAGCGGCGCCGCGGCGCTGCCGACGAGCGACGTCGCCACGGGGACGAAGCCGTTGATGCGCGCCAGCCGTGCGAGCTGCAGCAGCAGCGCGCCCCGGCCCGATCCCGGCGGTCCCCAGACGGCGGCGGCGCGCAGGCGCGGGCCGTCGACGCCGCGAAAGAGCTCCGCCAGCGCGGCGAGCGGCGCCGCGTCCGGCAGCAGCACCCCGCGCGCCGCGAGCGGCATCGTGTCGATCTCGACGTCCCGCCGCGGTTCGACGGGCGGTCCGTCGAGCGATGGCACCACGACCGGGACGCCATGACGCACGTGCACGCGCGCCTGGCCGTCACTCGCCGCGATCCCGGTCGCCGCGAGAAACTGTGCGACCGAGGCGCGGACGTTCGCGGCTTCGCGCTCGGCGCCGTCCCACGCGGGTCCGCACTGCCACGCCTCGAAGCGCTGTCCGCGTCCGACCGCGCCGTAGTCGACGAGCGGCGCGATCAACGGATGCCGCAGTCGCGCGAACGTGTCGCACCGCGCGGTCCACTCGACCTCGCTGGCCCTCTCCATCGCGCTCACGCGCAGCCGCACGCGCAAACCGGTTGCGAGATCGACGTCGGCGCTGCCACGACGTCTGACGAATCGATCGGCCACGAGCTGCATCGCATCCTCCTTCGATCGCGTACGAAGCGCGGTGCAAGAATGCGACCCGCGGCTAACTGACGGATGCGATGCGGCAGCGCAGCCAAACGCGGCAAAAACTTCGGATAGAATGAATCGCGAATGCTGCGTTTTTTGACCGCCGGCGAGTCGCACGGCCAGGCACTCGTCGCGATCCTCGAAGGCGTTCCCGCCGGCCTCGCGCTCGACTTCGATCTCGTCACCGCGGATCTTCGGCGCCGGCAGACCGGTTACGGCCGCGGCCGCCGCATGGCGATCGAATCCGATCGCGCCGACGCGTTGAGCGGCGTGCGCCACGGCCGCACGACCGGCGGGCCGATCGCGCTGCTCATCCCGAACAAAGACTGGGAGAACTGGCAGCGGACGATGTACGCGCAGGCCGAGATGCCGGCGAACGCGCCGGGCGCGGATCGTCCGCCGGTCACGCGGCCGCGACCGGGACACGCCGACCTGGCCGGCTTCGTCAAATATCGCCACGACGATATCCGCAACGTTCTCGAGCGCGCGAGCGCGCGTGAAACCGCCGCGCGCGTCGCCGTCGGCGCCGTCGCACGTCAGCTGCTCCGGATCGTCGACACCGAGATCGCGAGCCACGTGACGGCGATCGGCAGCGCCGCGATCGAGAACCCGCTTGCCGTCACCTTCGCGCGCGCCCGCGCGATCCCGGTCGATTCGCCTTTGCACTGCGCGGACGCCGACGTCGAAGCGCGGATGATCGCGGAAATCGATCGCGCGCGCGAGGCCGGCGACACGATGGGCGGCAGCTTCGAGGTGATCGTCCACGGCCTTCCGCCCGGCCTCGGCAGCTACGTCCAGTGGGACCGCAAGCTCGACGGACGGCTGGCGCAGGCGTTGATGTCGATTCCCGCGATCAAGGCGGTCGGCATCGGTCTCGGTCCGGCGGTGGCGACCCTGCCCGGCTCTCGCGTCCACGACGAGATCGTGCCGCTCGACGCAGCGCACGCCGGCGCAACCGTCGGCGTCGCGCGGCCGACGAACAACGCCGGCGGCCTCGAGGGCGGCATCACCAACGGCGAGGATCTGCGCGTCACCGCCTACATGAAGCCGATTTCGACGCTGATGAAGCCGCTCCGTTCCGTCGATCTCGCGACGATGACGGAGAGCCCGGCCGCCATCGAACGCAGCGACGTCTGCGCCGTGCCGGCCGCGGCCGTCGTCGGCGAAGCGATGGTGGCGATCGTGCTCGCGGACGCGCTCCTCGAGAAGTTCGGCGCGGACTCCGTCGAGGAGCTCGTCGACAACTGGAAGCGGTTCACCGACGGCACGCGCGCGCGCTTCCAGGTCTAACCCTCAGCGGAACCGACGGATGATCCGACCGATTCTGAAGTACGGCGACTCGGTGCTGCACGATCGCGCCAGGCCCGTCGCCGAAATCACCCCCGAGATCGATCGTCTCGTCAACGACATGATCGAGACGATGTATGCCGCACCCGGCGTCGGACTCGCGGCGCCGCAGGTCGGCGAGCCGCTGCGCATCTTCGTCGTCGACATCTCGGTCGGCCGCGATCCGAATGGGCTGATCGTGATGATCAACCCCGAGTTCGTCGCGCGCGACGGGATGCAGCTCGAGGAAGAAGGGTGCCTCAGCGTCCCCGGCTTCAACGCCACGGTCGTCCGTCCCTCGCACGTCGTGGTGAAAGGACTCGATCGCGAGGGGCAGGAACACGTGCACGAAGGCAACGGGCTCCTGGCGCGTGCGTTCCAGCACGAGATGGATCACCTCGACGGCCTGCTGTTCGTCGAGCACCTGCGCGGCGTGAAGCGCGATCTGATCGTGCGCAAGATCAAGAAGCTGACGCGCGCCGGCAAATGGTAGATGCGCCGCGGCTCCGCATCGTGTTCTTCGGCACGCCGGCGTTTGCGGTGCCGACGCTCGATGCGTTGATCGCGTCACGGCATCCCGTCGCCGCCGTCGTCACGCAGCCCGACCGGCCGCGCGGACGCGGACACAAGGTCGCCGACGCCCCGGTCAAGGCGCGGGCGGCGGCTGCGGGCATTCCGGTGCTGCAGCCCGAGCGGATGAAGGACCCCGCGTTGCTCGCGCAGCTGCGCGCCCTGCACGCCGACCTCGGGGTCGTCGCCGCCTACGGCCGGATTCTCACCGACGATCTGCTCGCGATTCCGCGCCTCGGGATGATCAACGTGCACGCGTCGCTGTTGCCGAAATATCGCGGCGCCGCGCCGGTCCACCGCGCGGTGATCGCCGGCGAGTCCGAGACCGGCGTCACGATCATGCGCGTCGTCAAGGCGCTCGACGCCGGACCGATGATCGCGTCGGCGACGCGTCCGATTGCGCCTGACGAGACGAGCGACGTGGTCGAGCGCGACCTCGCGCAGATCGGCGCGCGTCTGCTGGTCGCGGCGGTCGACGATCTGGCGGCGGGCCGCGCGTCGGAGACGCCGCAGGACGACACCGCCGCCACGTACGCGCATCGGCTGACGAAGGACGATGGCGGCATCGACTGGACGCAGCCGGCGGCGGCGATCCACAACCGCATCCGCGGGCTGCATCCGTGGCCGCACGCCTGGTCATTCGTCAACGGCCGCCGGCTGATCCTGCTCCGCTCGACTCGGGTACAACTCGGGGACGTGTCGGGTACGTCTCGGGTACCCCTCCGCGTCGTACCTGGCACCGTCGTCGAGGCGCAGGGGGACCACTTGCTGGTCGCCACCGGCGACGGCCTGCTCCAGCTCGTCACCGTCCAGCCGGAAGGCAAGCGGCCGATGAGCGTCCGCGAGTTCCTGGCCGGCCGCCCGCTCGCCGCCGGCGACCGCTTCACCCCCACGGCATGATCGCGCCCGCTCGCATCGCGGCATACGACATCCTCACCGCCGTCTCCGCTGGCAACGCCGACCTCGCGACGGCGATCGCGTTCGCGCGCGGCGGACTGCGCGACGACCGCGACCGCGCGCTCGCGTCCGAGATCGCCACCGGCGTGCTGCGCTGGCGCGCGTCGCTCGATCATCTGATCGCCGCCTTCGCCAAGCGCTCGCTCGACCGTCTCGATCCGGAAATCGTCGAAATCCTGCGGCTCAGCGCGTATCAACTGCTCCACCTCACGCGCGTCCCCGCGTCCGCGGTCGTCGACGACGCGGTCAAGCTCGCGCGGCGCGCCGGCAAGACCAGCGCCGCCGGATTCGTGAACGCCGTGCTGCGGACCATCTCGCGCAGACGCGACTCGCTGCCGCTGCCGCCGCGCCCAGGCGGCTCCGCCACCGACGGCGCGATCCTCGACTACCTGACGATCGCGCTGTCGCATCCGCGTTGGCTCGCGGCGCGCTGGCTCGAACGCGTCGGCTTCGACGCCGCCGAGCGCTGGATGCTGTTCGACAACGCGCCCGCGCCGCTGACGCTGCGCACCAATCGCCTGCGCACTACCGCCGACGATCTCGCCGCCGCCCTCGACGCCGAGGACGTCCGCGTCCACGCCGCCGACTTCGCGCCCGACGCGTTCGTCGTCGACGAAGGATCGCCGATGCCGCTCGTCGAGCGCGGCCTCTGCGTCGTGCAGGACGAAGCGTCGCAGATCGTCGCCGCGCTCGCGGCCGACGCCGTGGGCGCGCGCGTGCTCGACACCTGCGCGTCGCCCGGCGGCAAGACGACGGCGATCGCGGCGGCGATGCCGCCCGGCGGCGTCGTCGTCGCGTGCGACGTCCGCGATCGCCGCATGGCGTTGCTCAAGCGCACGGTCGAGGCGAGCGGCGCGACGAACGTCCGCCTGGTGCAGGCCGATCTCCTGCGGCCTCTGCCGTTCTCGCAGCCGTTCGATCTCGTCTTCGTGGACGTGCCCTGTTCCGGCCTCGGCACGCTGCGGCGCGACCCCGACATCCGGTGGCGCCGTCACGAAGCCGACCTCGCCGCGTTCGCCGCGGCCGAACTGACGATGCTGCAGCACGCGGCGGGCGCCGTCGCGCCGGGCGGACGCCTGATCTACGCGACCTGCTCGAGCGAACCCGAAGAGAACGAAGGGGTCGTGCAGGCCTTTCTCGCGACGACGCCCGGCTTCGCGCGGCGACCGGTCCGCGACGTCTCGCCGCGCGTGCCCGAAGCGGTCGTGGACGCCCGCGGCGATCTCCGCACCTCGCCGCACCGCCACGGCCTCGAGGCGTTCTACGCGGCGGTGTTCGAGCGGAACTTGTAGTACGATCGGCTCTTCCATGGCCTTGAAAACCCGCGTGTGGTCCGCGGGCAAACTCCTGCTCCTTGCCGGCGGCCTGTTCGCGACCTATTTCCTGTTCGCCGCGGCCGCCATGCGCGTCGCGCTTCGGGCCCGCGAAGTGCAGGTGCCGGACTTGAGCAACCGCACGGCCAACGAAGCGACGGCCATCGCCGGCGATCTCGGGCTCGCGATCAAAATCGACGAGACGCGCCGGCCCGATCCGAAGATCGCGGCGGGGCGCGTGATCGCGCAGGAGCCGCCGGCCGGCTCCGTCGCGCGCCGCCAGCGGACGATGCATGTCTGGCTGAGCGCGGGTCAGCGTTCGACGACGGTCCCGCAACTGGTCGGCGAGACGGAGCGAACGGCGCAGTTGCGCGTGGCGCAGGACGGGCTGACGCTCAACGCCGTCTCCGAGATTCGGTCGCCCGATCTGCCCTCCGACGTCGTCGTCGCGCAGACGCCGGCGGCGAAGAGCACGTCGGGCCAGGTGTCGCTGCTCGTCAACCGCGGCACGCGCGGCGACACGTACGTGATGCCGGATCTCATCGGCGTCAACGGCGACCGCGCCGCCGACCTGCTGCGCAACCGCGGCTTCCGCGTCGCCATCGTCGGGTCGAGTCCGTATCCGGGGGTCGCCGCCGGCGTCGTGATCCGGCAGAGCCCGCAGGCGGGCTTTCAGATCGGCCCGGGCGAACCCGTTTCGATCGAGGTCAGCCGATGAGCGTGCAGATCGCGCCGTCGATTCTGTCCGCCGACTTCGCCGCGCTCGGCTCGGCGATCGCCGCGGCGGAACGCGGCGGCGCAGACCTGATTCACGTCGACGTGATGGACGGCCACTTCGTCCCGAACATCACGATCGGCCCGCCGGTGGTGAAGTCGATCAAGCGCGTCGCCACGGTGCCGCTCGACGTCCATTTGATGATCGACGATCCCGATCGCTACCTGGAGGCGTTCGCCGACGCGGGCGCGGCGATGATGTCGGTGCACGTCGAAGTGCTGCCGCACCTGCACCGGACGGTGCACGCGATCAAAGCGCTCGGCGTCAAGGCCGGCGTCGTGCTGAATCCGTCGACGCCGGTCGTGATGCTCGACGAGATCGCGCCCGACGTCGACTACGTGCTGGTCATGTCGGTCAACCCGGGATTCGGCGGCCAGACTTTCATCCCGCGCAGCGAGTCTAAAGTCCGGGCGGTGCGCACGCTGCTCGACCGCGCCGGCAACCGAACGGCGCGCGTCGAAATCGACGGCGGCATCGACGTCCACAACGTGGCGCGCGTGGTCGCGGCGGGTGCGACCATGATCGTCGCCGGTTCGGCGATCTTCCACAGCCCCGATGCGGAGCGGGCGACGCGCGAGCTCAAGGCGGCCGCGCTGGCGGCGGCGCCGATCGCGTCGCGGTGACCTCACCTCGTCACGCGGCCTCGCGCATCCGCGTCCGCTACGCGGAAACCGACACGATGGGCGTCGTCTATTACGCGAACTACCTCGTCTGGTTCGAGGTGGGCCGCACCGACCTGCTCCGGTCCACCGGCTGGAGCTATCGCGAGATGGAAGAGGAAGGCTTGTCGCTGCCGGTCATCGAAGCGCACTGCGAGTACCGCGTCTCGGCGAAGTACGACGACGAGATCGACGTGCGGACGCGCGGCGCGTGCGTCTCGCCGGTGCGCGTGCGATTCGACTACGAACTGGTTCGCGCCGCCGACGAGGCGGTGCTCGCGACGGGCCACACGGTCCACGCGGTGCTGGACCGATCGGGGCGTCCGCGGCGGCTGCCCGATCGGGCGCGGGACATCTTTTCATGAGAGCGTCATGCGAGCGCTGATCACAGGAGTCGCGGGGTTCATCGGATCGACGCTCGCCGAGCGGCTCCTCGCCGACGGCGTCGACGTCGTCGGGATCGACTGCTTCACGGACTACTACCCGCGCGCGATCAAGGAACGCAATCTCTCCGCGCTGGCCGGACGGCCGACGTTTCGTTTCGTGGAGTCGCGCATCCAGGATGCCAATCTCGGCGAGCTGCTCGGCGATCGCACGCACGTGTTTCACCTCGCCGCGCAGGCCGGCGTCCGAAAGAGCTGGGGCCGCGACTTCGCCGTGTACACGGCGAACAACATCGAAGCTACGCAGGTGCTGCTCGAGGCCGCGGTCGGACGCGGATCGCTCGATCGGTTCGTGTACGCGTCGAGCTCGTCGGTGTACGGCGACGCCGTCGCGATTCCGATGCGCGAGGACGCGCGGCCGCAGCCGGTCTCGCCGTACGGCGTCTCGAAGCTCGCGGCCGAACAGCTCTGTTATCTCTACTTCGTCAACTATCAGGTGCCGACCGTGTCGCTCCGCTACTTCACCGTGTACGGACCGCGGCAGCGTCCCGACATGGGGTTCCACAAATTCCTGCGCGCGACGCTGCAGCGACAGCCGATTGCGCTCTTCGGCGACGGTGAACAGACACGCGATTTCACGTATGTGCACGACGCGGTCAGCGCAACCGTGGCCGCGGCCGCGCGCGGTGTTCCCGGGCGTGTATACAATATTGGGGGCGGGTCTCGCGTCACCGTCAATCACGTGCTCGAGATCATCGGCCGCGTGTCGGGTCGTCAGCCGATCGTGCAGGTCGAGGCCTCGCAGAAAGGCGACATGCGGCACACCTACGCCGACACCTCGCTCGCGCGCGCCGACTTGCACTTTGCGCCGAGCGTCACGCTCGAGCAGGGGCTCGCGGCCGAGTATCAGTGGCTCGCTGAACTGTTATAAATGGTCACCCGTTTTCTTACCGCACTCTGTCTCGCACTCCTCGCAGCCGGCTGCGGCTCGACGCCGCACGGTCTCGTGCCCGCGGGCACGACTGAACCGGACAAGTTCCTGTACGACAAGGGGAACGATGCGCTGACCCGGAAGAAGTGGCTCACCGCGCGCGAGTACTTCAAGCAGTTGAACGAGACCTACACGGCGAGTCCGCTGCGCCCCGACGCGAAGCTCGGCATCGGCGACACGTACCTCGGCGAAGGGACCGCGGAGGCGCTCGTCCTCGCGATCAACGAGTTCAAGGAATTCCTGACGTTCTACCCGACCAACCCGCGCGCCGACTACGCGCAGTACAAGCTGGGCCTCGCGCACTTCCGCCAGATGCGCGGGCCGCAGCGCGATCAGACCGAGACGCACGAAGCCGAGAAGGAATTCGAAACGTTTGTCGAGCGGTACCCGAACAGCAAGCTGATGCCCGACGCGCGCGCGCGGCTGCGCGAGGCGCGCGACCGCCTCGACGAGTCGGACTACCTCGTCGGCTTCTTCTACTGGCGCCAGAAGTGGTATCCGGGTGCGATCGATCGCTTCAAGTCCGTGCTCAAGGAAGACCCGGCGTACACGAACCGCGACGCCGTGTACTTTCATCTGGCCGATTCGCTGATCAAGATGAAGAAGGAAGCCGAGGCGCTCCCCTACCTCGAGAAGCTCGTGCAGGAATTCGAACAGAGCGAGTATCTACCGGAAACGCAGAAGCGCATCGCGGAGCTGAAAGCCGCGCTCGCGCAGACGCAGTAACCAGGAGGCCGCCGTGCGCGTTCCCATTCTCGTTGTCGGTGTGCTGGCGTCGACGGTCGTCGCCGGCGGTGCCGTCTCGGCGCAGGACGCGCCGGCGATGACGCCCACCGAGCTCGCAGCCGCGTGCGCGCCGCCCGCCGCGACGACGCACGAGACGCACCATGCGCTGCGCATCGTCGGCGCGCAGGACACCATGCCGCGCACGATCTTCGGTCCGCGAGATCTGCTCGTCGTCCGCGGCGGCACCGATGCGGGCGTGCAGCTTGGCGCCGAGTTCTTCGTCCGCCGGACGCCGATCTCGCGCTCCATCTCCGGCAAGCCGGTGGAATCCGACGTGATCACCGACGGCTGGGTGCAGATCGTGGCGGTCAACGACACGACGTCGATCGCGCGCGTCGAGAAATCGTGCGGCGCGATCTTCGCCGACGACTTCCTCGAACCGTTTGCCGCCGTGGCGATGCCGGCCGTCGCGGCTGCGCCGCTCGAAGCCGACTTCACGGGCATGGCGCGCGTCCTCGCCGGCGAGGATCGCCACTACATGGCCGGCATCAACCAGTTCGCGATCCTCGACCGCGGCAGCGAGCAGGGCGTGCGGCCCGGCGCGCGGTTCGCGGTGTATCGCGACCTCACGATCGGCGATCCGGTCCTCGCCGCGCCGTCCGGCACGCCGCTGACGCCCATCGGCGAATTGGTCGTCCTGACGACGACCGGCAATCGTGCGGTGGCGAAAGTCGTCCGCGCGCGCGACGCCGTGTTCGCCGGCGATTACGCGGCGCCGCAAAAGAAGTAGCGATCCGGCGTCAGCCGGCTTTGCGGTCGGTCTGGTTGTCGCGCACCACGCGCAGCTCGGTGGGGCGCGGCAGCACGATTTCGTTGAAGCGCTTGAAGTAGTCGACGGCGGAGATGAGCGCCGTCGCGAGGACGAACCAGAGCGCGATCTGCCCGATCCAGTCGAGCGCCTCGGCGAAGGGGATGTCGCCGTGCGCGAGGATCAGGGCGAGGATCGCGACCACCTCGCCGATCATCTTCAGCTTCCCCATCGGCGACGCCGGGATCGGAATGCCGCGCGCGTACGCGATGCTGCGCAGCGTCGTCACCGCGAGCTCGCGGCCGACGATCACCGCGACGATCCACGCGCTCGCCATGTCCATCTGAATCAGCGACAGGAGCGCCGCGATCGTCAGCAGCTTGTCCGCGAGCGGATCGATGACCTGGCCGAGCGGCGTGATCTGCTTGCGGCGGCGCGCCAGGTAGCCGTCGGCCCAGTCGGTGAGCGACGCGAGGCCGAAGATCGCGGCGCCGACCACCTCGGGCGGGATGCCGAGGATGTTGCGCCCTTCGAACTGCGTCAGCAGCACCACGACCAGCAGCGGCACGAAGAAGATCCGCGAGAGGGTCAGCGCGTTCGGCAGGTTCATGGTGCGCGTGGGCCCATGATAACATCGCTGGTTGGCCATGAAGGCGATCCTCCTCGCGGGGGGCAAGGGCACGCGCCTCCGTCCGCTGACCATCCACACACCGAAGCCGATCGTTCCCATCTTCGATCGACCGTTTCTGCACTATCAGCTCGATCTCCTCAAGCAGGTGCCGGAGATCGACGAAGTCATCCTCAGCCTCAACTATCAGCCGCGGCGGATCGAAGAGATCTTCGGCGACGGCAGCGAATCGGGCCTGGCGATCAAGTACGTCGTCGAGCCGGCGCCGCTCGGAACGGCCGGCGCGGTGCGCTATGCGGGCGAGTCGCTGCACGAATCGGTCGTCGTCTTCAACGGGGACGTGATGACCGAGGTCAACCTGGCCGAGGTGATTGCGCTGCACCGCGCGCGCAAGGCGAAGGCGACCATCGTCCTGACGCCGGTCGAGAATCCGACCGCGTACGGCCTGGTCGAGACCGACGGCGACGGGAACATCCAGCGGTTTCTGGAGAAGCCGAAGCCCGACGAAATCACCTGCGACACGATCAACGCGGGCATCTACGTGCTCGAGCCGGACACCTTCGACCGGATCCCGAAGGACACGCCGTGGTCGATCGAGCGCAGCTTTTTCCCGTCGCTCATCGAGCGGCAGGAATCGTTTGTTGCATACGTCTACCGCGGGTACTGGATCGACATCGGGACGCCGGACAAGTACATGCAGGTGCACCGGGACATCATGGACGGCCGCTTCACCAGCCTGAAGCGCGCGCCGTGGCCGGCGACGAAGGGGGCGACGTGGATCGCGCCCGATGCGCGGATCGAAGAGGGTGCGGTCGTCGAAGGTCCCTGCTTCGTCGACGCCGAGACCGTCGTCAAATCGGGCGCACGCATCGGGCCGTACAGCGTCGTCGGCAAGCATTGCCACATCGAGGAGCACGCGACCGTCGAGCGCGCGATCGTGTGGGCCAACACGCGCATCAGCCAGGAGGCGTCGGTGCGGCAGTCGATCCTCGGCCGCCACTGCCACGTCGGCCGCAACGCCTCGGCGGGCGACGGCGTCGTCCTGGGCGACAAATCGGTACTGACGGACTTCAGCCGTTTATGAACATCAACGCCACCATCTTCAAAGCGTACGACGTCCGCGGGACGTACCCCGACGAAGTGAACGAAGAGGTCGCGCGCGCGATCGGCGCCGGCTTCGTCGCGTACCTGAAGGCGAAGCGGATCGCGGTCGGCCGCGACATGCGCCTCTCCTCGCCCTCGATCGCCGCGGCGTTCATCGACGGGGCGACGTCGGTCGGCTGCGACGTCGTCGATTACGGCATGGTCGCGACCGACATGCTGTACTTCGCCGTCGCGCACGACGGACTCGACGGCGGCGTGCAGGTGACGGCGTCGCACAATCCGAAGCAGTACAACGGCATGAAGATGGTGCGTCAGGGCGCCTTCCCGCTCAGCGGCGAGGAAGGGCTCGCCGAAATCCGCGAGATGATCGCGACCGACGCACTGCCGCGCCCGGCCGCGGCGCGCGGGACCGTGACGACGAAGAACGTGCTCGACGCGTACGTGAACCATGTCATGGGATTCATCGACGCGTCGATCATCAAGCCGTTCAACGTGGTCCTCGACGCCGGCAGCGGCATGGCCGGTCTCGTCGCGCCCAAACTGTTCGAGCGGCTGCCGTGCAAGACGACACGCCTGTGTTTCGAGATCGACGGCCGGTTCCCGAGCCACGAAGCGAACCCGCTCATCGAGGAGAACCGCCGCGACATCGTCGCGCGCGTGGTCGCGGAGAAGGCCGACGTGGGGATCGCGTGGGACGGCGACGCCGACCGCTGCTTCTTCATCGACGGGCGCGGCGAGTTCATCTCCGGCGACTTCATCACGGCGCTGCTCGCCGAAGCGTTTCTCATCAAGAACCCGGGCGCCGGGATCATCTACGACCTGCGCGCGAGCCACGCCGTGAAGGACACCGTCGAACGCTACGGCGGGAGCTGGTACATGAACCGCGTCGGCCACGCGTTCTTCAAGCGCCGCATGCGCGAGACGAACGCGATCTTCGGCGGCGAAGTGACGGGCCACTACTACTTCCGCGACAACTTCTACGCCGACAACGGCTTCATCCCGGCGCTGCTGATGCTCGAACTGATGTCGCGGAAGAATCAGAGCCTGCACGAGCTCGTGCAGCCGCTCGAGCGGACGTACTTCATCTCGGGCGAGATCAACACGAAGGTCCCGAGCATGGACGTCGTGCCGACGAAGCTCGATCAAATCGCCGCGAAGTACGCCGACGCGCACCAGTACACGCTCGACGGCCTCTCGGTCGAGTACCCGGACTGGCACTTCAACGTGCGCCCGTCGAACACGGAGCCGCTCCTGCGCCTGAACCTCGAAGCGAAGACGCCGGCGATGATGGCGGCGAAGCGCGACGAGGTGATCGCGCTGATCAGGGGCTGATATACAATGACGGCACGCGTTCGGCCTACTGCGGGAGTAGTTCAGCGGTAGAACGCAGGCTTCCCAAGCCTGATGTCGCGGGTTCGATCCCCGTCTCCCGCTCCATTCACATCAACAACTTGCGATGGTACGGAAGCGGCCGACGTGGCCGTTTTTTGGTCGTTGTGCCCGGATTTGTGCCCGTCGCGCAGCCGGTGCAGCGCGTCGAGCTTCCGCGCCGCTTCGAGGAGATCGCCAGCGCTCCCGATGGTGTAGCGTTCGAATACCGACCAACACGCAGCGGTACCGCCGCACGTCCTCAGATCGCTTCCTCGAACCGGCGGAGACCGTCGATCGCCCGCTGGACCGACTCTCGCGCTCGCGGCAGTCGAAGGCTCACCCACTTGGCGACGTCGGCACCGAACATCGGCGCAATCCACGCATATTTCGGCGGGAATCGAGGCGCCTCGAGCTGGTAACCAAGACTCCGCGCGATCTCGTGGGCACGTGCGATGAGATCGGGCCGCTCCGGGTAGAACGTCAGCAAGGACGTCTGCAAGTACGCGGCGCACGCAGCCCGGGCGCGGGACGTATCCGCCATTCGCAGTAAGTGACCGATCTGCAGCTGCATTGCGCGCAGCTTCGAGTCGAGCTTCGCCGACGACTGGCCGACGAACGAGAGGCCGTTCATACCGGGCCGCCGATAGTAGACGCGCGCATCCGGAACGAATGCCACACGGGTGCTGCGCAGGATTACTCGGCAGAAGTATTCGCCGTCATCGTCGTGTGACAGATGCGGATCCCATTGCCCGGCGGCCTCGGTCAGCTGGCGCGAGACGAGCCATGTGCCGGTCTGCATGTACGCGTTGTGTTCCATCTTCCGCAGCAACCATTCGATCGGCGGCAGATCGCACCAGAGCGACGTCGGTTCGAACCAGGCCCGTTCGGGCCGCTCCAGGAATGAGCTCCACGGACAACAGAGGAGCACGTCGTGGGGCTGCGGACCGACCGACAGGCCCAGCTGACGCTCGATCTTGTCGGGGCCGAGCTGGTCGTCGGCATCGAGCCACTGAATGTAGTCGCCGCGGCTGAGGGCCAACGCGTGGTTGCGCGCGGCCGATGCGCCCTGATGAGGCTGCGAAACAACCGTCACCGTACGCGACTCGAAGCCTTGGGCGATGGCAAGCGTCCCATCCGTCGAGCCGTCGTCGACGACGATGATTTCGCAGCGAGGCCAGGTTTGCGCGAGGGCGGATCTGATCGCTCGCGCGACGAACCGTTCCGCATTGAATGCTGGGATGAGAATCGAAATGAGGGCCTTCATAAGTTCGGCTGATGGATCCGATTGGGCCGATTCGGCGACGCTGAACGGACTTGACGGACTCCCGTGAAACTCCCAAACGCTTTTCTGATGAAAGCGGCTCCGCATTGCTCGGCGGTGACGGCGATGAGCGACGCTAACGTTTGCCGCTGTCGCGCGATCGCGCGCACATCACGGACGCCGCGAAAGTCGCCCGCTCGCAGCGCACGGAAGGCCCAGAAGCCGAGCCGTCGTCGCACCGCCGCGTCGAGCTGAATGGCCAGCGCCTTGCGCGCGGAAGCGCCGTACCGCGAGTCGACGTACGCGAGAAATGTCGCGGTCAGCGTTACGAACCGAGCTGTCACCGTCTCCATGTCACCGTCTTGCAGTCGGCCGGCACTCATGTCCCAGAACCGAGCGAGCACATCGCTTTCGGCCCGCGACCGCCGTGAGTCGATGAATTGACGTTGATATTCGGCGCGGATCTCGCTCGCGTCGTCAGCCTGCTCGCGCGCGCGAAGGCTGGTAATCGAATCGCTGTGCTGCCGATAGCGATAAACGATATCGGACGGACACGATACGCGACCACGCTGGATCAACGACGTCCACAGCGCGTAGTCCTCGGCGTAGCGGCGGCGGCATGGGAATCGCACCGGCATGCGGTCGACAACTCGCGGAAACATCACGTGACCGCCGGCCCCGATCGCGTTGCCGAACAGAAGTTCCCATTCCAGGCGAGGCTGCCACGAAGGCGGTCGCAGCACCCACCGCCGATCCGGCGATGACGAGTCGAACACCTCCACGGCGCCCGCGACCAACGTCGTATGGCGTTTCGCGCGGAGTGCGTCGAGCTGAATCGCGAATCGTTCCGGTGGAGACGTGTCGTCGGCGTCCTGACGAGCGATGATCGCGCCGGCCGCTTCGGACAATCCGCGATTCGCGCTTGGGTACGGGCCCAGCGGCTGGGCGTTGCGGAGCACGCGAACACGTGTATCGCGCCGTTCGTACTCGGCCAGTATCGACCGGGTCGTGTCGGTGGATCCGTCGTCGACAATGATGAATTCGAAATCGGAAACCGTTTGAGCGAGGACGCTGTCAACCGCTGCTCGCAGGTGCTGTTCCCCATTGCGAACCGCCATGACCACGCTCAGCATGGCGTCACCGGCCGCGCGGCGAGATGGCTGGCGACAAATGTGGCGGCGCGATCAGCACCGCGCAGCTGCGCCCAGTGACACCGCATCGAGAACACGCCACGTCTCAGGCCATGAAGCGGCATCCGCAAATAATCGACGAACTGAATGCGGCGCGGCAGAATCGCCTGAAGTCTGTATTGCAACACCGCGTCGGAGAAGGATCGATCGCGCGTTAACCGAACGAGATACGCGGGTCGTAGTCGCGAGTCGGGAATCAGATGCGTGATCCGCAACTCCGGAAAAACTCCGAAGGTGAGCCCGGCCGACACCGCCGCCCACGAGAACACGTCGTCCTCTCCCGCAAATAGCGCCTCCCCGCGCCGCCCGAGCACGGTCGAGACCGCGAGCGATTGGATCAGATGCGTATACCGCTCGGCGACGGCGCGTGTCACGCACAGACCCGCCCCCCATGGAATCATCTGCCAATCATTGGGGTCGTTCCCGCGTCGCGCTTGAGCGCCGGAGCGAATCGCGAGCATGCCGAGTCGCGGCACGAGCGTCGGCGACGGAGGGTGCTCGAACTCGGGCTCGAGGATGCCGGCACCGAACGCACCGAGATCGGTGAACCGGCGGCTAATCGCATCGACCTGTTCGAGATAGTCCGGCCCAAGCACGTTGTCATCGTCGACGAACACGAGGAGTCGCCCTCGCGTGTCGGCGATACCGCGCAGTCTCGCGAAGACCAGGCCGACGGTCTCTTCGCGGACATGTCGGCCGCGCGGATGCCAGGAGACGTCGACGGTCGCTGCGAGCGGCCGCTCACTGGCATTGTCGACGATCAGCAGTTCCCACGCGTGGAGCGGCCATCTCTGCTTCCGCAGACCGGCGAGCGTTCGCGCGATGACATCGGCCCGAGGATTGTGAGAGCAGATCACAACCGAGATCACAGGTCGGTGCCCACCCGTAAAAACGCCACAAAGCCATTCAACACGCAGACTTTTGTCGCGACAACTGCGGTCTTTACGTCGTCGAACGCACGCGAGAAGCTAAAAGTCGGCTGGAAACCTGTCATTTCTGAAATCCGACCGATGACCGACATCAGGCCGTGCTCTTGCTTCTGCCGGCAAGCATCAAGTGTTCCCTCGCAGCGAATCTCTTATTGAGCTCTGGCACTACCGCGAGTTGCTGTGGTTTCTCGCGTGGCGTGATATCAAGGTTCGCTATAAGCAGACGATCCTTGGCGCCGCGTGGGCGGTCTTGCAACCGTTACTCGGGACGCTCGCGTTCAGCGCCGTATTCACGCGACTCGGCGTGTCGTCCCACGTTGGCGTGCCCTATCCGCTTTTCACGTACTGCGCCCTTTTGCCGTGGACGTACTTCTCCGCCACGCTTGTACAGGGCGGCAACAGCCTCGTGACGCATTCGCGTCTCCTCACGAAGGTCTATTTTCCACGTGTTCTGCTGCCGGCATCGGTCGCGCTGAGCGGACTCTTGGATTTCGCGGTGGGCTCGGGAGTGCTGCTCGCGTTGATGGTCTACTACGGTGTTCGGCCCGGTTGGACGATCGTGCTCGTTCCATTTGTGGTGATCGCCATGTGGCTCGTCACGCTCGCGATCAGCATGTTCCTGGCGGCGCTCAACGTACGGTACCGCGACGTCAGATACGCGATTCCTTTCCTCGTACAGCTCGGGCTCTTCCTCACGCCCATCATCTATCCGATCACCGCGCTCTCGGGCCGAGTACAGCGGCTGGCCGCGTTGAATCCGATCGCGGCCATCGTCGAGTCCCTTCGAGCGTGCCTGTTTCCGCAGCACCAGGTCGCGCCTGGCTTGCTGCTCGAATCCTCAGCGGTCGCGCTGGCGATCTGCGCGCTCAGCGCGTTGTATTTTCACGCCACCGAACGCATGTTCGCGGACATCGTGTAGGGCGCGATGAGACACGCCATCGTCGTCGACCGCCTGTCGAAGCGGTACCTCATCGGCGCCACCCCTCGTGACACGATGCTGCGGGACCGGATTGTGAATCTCGCCCGCGGGCGCTGGAACCGCCGTGCCAGCACGGCGCCGATGTGGGCGCTGCGCGACATCTCGCTGACGGTGCGCGAGGGCGAGACCGTCGGCATCATCGGACGCAACGGCGCGGGGAAGAGCACGCTGCTGAAGGTGCTGTCGAAGATAACCCATCCGACAAGCGGCCGTTTCACCACGCGCGGGCGGGTCGCGTCGCTGCTCGAGGTGGGAACCGGGTTTCACGACGAGTTGACGGGACGCGACAACGTATTCCTGAACGGCTCGATCATGGGCATGAAGAAGCGTGAGGTCGACGCCAGCTTCGACCAGATCGTCGCCTATGCGGGAGTTGAGCGATTCATCGACACACCGGTCAAGCACTATTCGTCCGGCATGCGTCTCCGTCTTGGATTCGCCGTCGCCGCGCACCTGAGCCCGGACATTCTCATCGTCGACGAAGTGCATGCCGTCGGCGACGCCGGCTTTCAGAACAAATGCATGCGGACGCTCGAAGCGCTGCGCAGCGATGGGCGGACGGTTCTGTTCGTGTCGCACAACATGGCGGCACTCGAGAGTCTGTGTACGCGTGCTGTCTGGCTCGACGAAGGGGAACTGCGTGAGGACGGCGCGGCAGGACCAGTCATCCGATCGTACCTCTCCGCCATCGGCGAGAACGGTCAGCGATCCGATTTGCGGGCGAACGAGCGCAGGAGCGGTGACGGCCGCGTGCGGTTTACGAACGTCGAGTGGCTATCGATCGATCGCGCGCCGCAAACGATCACACGAACCGGAGAAGCGGTCGTGTTGAGACTCTGTTACCACGCGAAAGCCGATGTCCCCCAGGCGAGCGTCGGCTTCAGGTTATTCAGCGAATCCGGCGCGCTGGCGATATCCGCGAGCACATGGCAGAACGGCATCGCGATCCCGGTCATCCCTGCCGGCCACGGCCATATCGACGTGCTGCTGTCCTGTGTCAACCTCACACCTGGCCGGTACTCGCTGACGCTCTGGTTGACCGACGGACCGTACGGATCATTTGTCTACGACGAAATCGAGCACTGCGCGTACATCGACATCGCGCCGGGCCGGCCCGAGTGGGGCGGCAACATCGATAGCCGGTACGGCCTCGTGTACCTCCCGCGCCAATGGGACCTCAGCGGCGTGGCTCAAATGGCCTCGATCGACGCAGCACCGGCGGTTTGAAAGCGGACTCGGCCGTGTCGTTCGAGGCGAACCGAAGCGGATGTCCTCGTGTGTCGCCGAGTCATCGCGACCGGAGATGCGATGTTCCGCGCCATCGCGGCGCGTGTGATCGAGCCTGGCTGAAGCGATCGCCGCCGCTCTTCCTCAGATATCACGGATGGCGCGTCAACGGACGATCACTTGGCAACCCCCAAGGCACCGACACAGTGGTGGTGTAGTTGGCTCCCGATAGAAGGATCTGCCAACCGGTCGGCGTGAAGAGCGCGAAATCCGCTTTGCCGTCTCCGTCGTAATCGCCGACCACCGGCGTGTCCGTGCTCGCTCCCCAGGCGACTCCGGTTTGGGTCGTGAAGTTGTTCTTCGCGAACAAGACGAACCACGATCCGCTCGGCCGATACACCGCGGCGTCCGTTTTGCCGTCGCCGTCGTAATCTCCAGGCACGAGCAGGTCGCTGCCGGCGCCCCACTCAACCGTGACCGCTGTCGCGTAATTCGTGGTCGACAACGCCACTTGCCACTGTCCGGTCGACGGCTGGAAGAACGCCAGGTCCGTCTTGCCGTCTCCGTCGTAATCGCCCGGGGCCGGGCGGTCCGTGCTCGTGCCCCACGTCCAGGTCTGCGCCGTGATGAAGCCACTGCTCGACGTCAGGATCTGCCACTCTCCGGTGCTCGGGCGGAACACGGCGATGTCGCTCTTTCCATCGCCATCGTAGTCACCGGGCACCGGGACATCGCCGCTCATGCCCCACAGGATCGTCGTCTGTGTCGTGTAGTTCGCGGCGGCGAAGAGGACGTGCCACTCACCGGTCAGCGGCCGGTAAAACGCGAGATCCGTTCGGCCGTCGCCGTCGTAATCGCCAGGCACCGGCACATCAGTGCTCGTTCCCCACGGGATGATGGTCTGGGTCGTGTAATTCGAGAGGGAGTTCAGAATCCGCCAGGTCCCATCCGACGGCCGGAAAACGGCGATATCCGATCGGCCGTCGCCGTCGAAGTCGGACGAGCGGGTCACGTCGGACGCACGTGGCCGGGCCTTGACGGCCAGGGTGTTCGTGACGAGGATGTTGGGCCCTGGCCGATCGGATCCGCTGCCCCAGGCCACGCTGAACTGCGTCGCATAGCCGGTATGTGACTGCAGTACGTACCAGGTTCCGGTGCCCGGTCGGAACACCACGAGATCCGCTTTCCCGTCCCCATCGTAGTCGCCTGGTACGGGCACGTCTGTGCTCGCGCCCCACCCGATTGCCGTCGTGGTGCCAGTGCTCGAGTTCACGATCTGCCACTGGCCCGTGGCGCGGTGATACACGGCGACGTCGGTCTTACCGTCGCCGTCGTAGTCGGCCGGCACAGGCAGATCCGTGCTCATGCCCCAGGCGACGGACACGCCCGTGCCCGTGCTCGAGTATCTGATACGCCACTCGCCCGTCGCCGGGTGGAAGACCGCGACGTCGGTGACCAGGTCGCCATCGTAGTCGCCCGGCACGGGGATATCGGTCCAATTCCCCCACACGGTCGTGGTCACCGTGCCTGTGCTCGAAAGACGCACGACCCATTCTCCGGTCGCAGGATGGAAGATGGCGACGTCGGTGATCCCGTCGCCGTCGTAGTCGCCGGGAACCGGAAGATCGCCAGCCGAGCCGAGCACGAATGTCCCGTTCGTCGTGAAATTCGTGCTCGAGTACAGGATCTTCCACTCGTTCGTGCTCGGGCGGTAGAACGCCGGATCGGTCTTGCCGTCGCCGTCGTAGTCGCCGGCCACGCTCACGTCCGTGCTCGTGCCCCACGCCACCGAGGTCTGGCCCAGATAGCCCGACTTCGAGGTCACCGTATACCACGTACCGTTGGACGGCCGGTACACGGTGATGTCGGACTTGCCATCGCCGTCGTAGTCGTTCGCGCGGCTGATGTCGGATGCGCGGGGCCGAGCCTGAACCGTCAACGTATCCTCGACGTCGACATCCGGCCCAGCGACGTCGGTGCCGGTACCCCACGACAGTGTCAGCGAGGTGCCGCTCGCCGAACTCAAGATCTGCCACTGGCCGTTCTGGTAGACCGCCAGATCGGTCTTGCCGTCGCCGTCATAATCGCCGGGCGTCGGCAGGGCATTGGCGCTGCCCCACGCCAGGGTCGTTGTCGTCGCCGTGCCCGAGTTCACGATCTGCCACTGCGCGGTGCTCCGATGGAAGACTGCCACATCCGTTTTGCCATCGCCGTCATAGTCGCCCGGTACGGGGATGTCGCTGCCGCCGCCGAGCGTGCTCGTCGTGCTCGATGCGTACCCCGTGCTCGAGAGCAGGATGCGCCACTCGCCGGTCAGCGCGTGATACACGGCGATGTCGGTCACCAAGTCGCCGTCGTAGTCGCCAGGCACCGGGATGTCGTCCCTCGAACCCCACGTCATCGTCGTGCCGGCCGTGAAGTTCGACGCCGCGTACAGAATCTGCCACTGAGCCGTCGCCGGATGGAACACGGCGATGTCAGTTCTCCCGTCGCCGTCATAGTCTCCTGGCACAGGAAGATCGCCGGCGGCTCCCCAGACCACCGTCGTCGTGGTCGCGTAGTTGGTACTCGACGACGCGATTTTCCATTCTCCCGTCGCCGGACGGAAGACGGCAGCATCGGCAAGTCCATCGCCGTCGTAATCGCCGGGGACCGCAATGTCGGTTGAGGCGCCAAACGCGATGGACATCTGCGTCGCGTAGTTCGTCCGCGACTTCAGCACATACCACGCGCCGCTCGATGGACGATACACGGCGACATCCGTCTTGCCGTCCCCATCGAAATCATGGGCTCGGAACACGCTCGCGATCAGAGGCTGTGTTTGCACCGTCAGCGCATTGGACACATTGGCTTCGGCGCCTGGATGGTCCGAACTCGCGCCCCATGCGACGTTCCACTGCGTGGTGTAGGAGGTGTGCGAATCCAAACCGAACCACCGACCGCTGCCAGGTCGATAGACGACGAGATCCGCTTTGCGGTCGCCATCGTAGTCGCCCGGAACCGGCACGTCCCCGATGGCACCCCAGGTGACGGTCGTCGTGGTCCCGCTGGCAGAGTTCAGAATCCGCCACTGACCGCTGGCCTTGTTGAACACCGCGACGTCGGCCTTACCGTCCCCGTCGTAGTCGGCTGCCACCGGAATATCGCCGGCGGTGCCAAGCACGACACGTACGGTTGAGCCGTCCGACGACATCAGGATTTTCCATTCGCCGGTCGGGCGGTGGAACACGGCGATATCGGTCCGGCCATCACCGTCGTAATCAGCAGGCACCGGGAGATCGGTACTGCCGCCCCATGTCACGGTGGCGCCGCTCGCATAGTTCGCCGTCGAATAGAGGATCTTCCACTGGCGCGTCGCCGCATGGAAGACGGCGATGTCGGTGCGTCCGTCTCCGTCGTAATCACCCGGAACCGGCAAATCGCCGTTACCGCCCCACGCCTGGATGAGACTCGTCGAGTAACTGGTGCTCGAGAACAGAATCCTCCACTCTCCCGTCGACGGCCGGAAGACCGCGAGATCAGGCTTGCCGTCGCCGTCGTAATCGCCGGCGACCGGAATGTCCCCGCTGGCGCCCCATGCGATGGAGAGTTGCGCCGTATAGTTCGATTGCGACTTCAGCACGTACCAGGTTCCGTTGCCCGGCCGATAAACGACGACGTCGCTCTTGCCGTCCGCGTCGATATCGTTGGCACGCGTTTCATCGGACGGCAGGGGTGGATCCAGTGCCACGCTCGGCAGCACCAGAACCGGCACGTCGGTGCCCACGCCCCATCCCTTCGTCACGGTCGCGCCCGTGTTCGACAGCACGATGGTCCATTGTCCCGTCGCGCCGAACACGGCCAGGTCTGTCTTCCCGTCGCCGTCGTAATCCGCCGGCACTGCGCGATCGGTCGAAGTCCCCAGCGTCTGTGTGGTCGCCGTCCCGGTCGTCGACTCCAGCACTGTCCACGTCCCGGTCGTCGGATTCCAAACCGCCGGATCCGTCTGTCCGTCCCCGTCGTAGTCGCCCGGCACTGGCGTCTGCCCGCTCGGCAGCGTCACCGTCGTCGTCGTGTTCGTGCTCGACCGCCGCACCGTCCACTGGCCGTTCGCCCGGTGGTACACCGCCAGATCGGTCACTCCGTCTCCGTCGTAATCGCCCGGAACCGCCACGTCGCCCCGCAGCCCCAGCGTCGTCGTCTGGGTCGTCCCCGTCGACGACAGCACCACCGTCCACATCCCGGATGCTTTGTGGAAAACAGCGATATCCGTCTTGCCGTCCGCATCGTAATCGCCTGGAACGGGAACGTCCCCGGCTGCACCGAGCGTCGTCGTCACGGTGGCGCCGGTGCTCGACAACATCACGCGCCAGACACCCGTCGATGGCCGATACATCGCCAGATCGGTGAAGCCGTCGCCGTCGTAATCGCCGGGCACCGGCACGTCACCGCTCGCGCCACTCGCGTCAACGCCCGCGCTCGTCGTCCATCCCGCGTGCGATTGCAGCGCCCACCACACCCCCGTGCTCGGGCGGAATATCGTGATCTCGGCTTTTCCGTCACGATCGAAGTCGCCCCGCGTGGCGGCGACTACCGTCCACGTGAAGATTCGCGTCGCAGTCGCCACACCATCCGACGCGGTTGCCGTCACAGTGAAGACGCCGGTGCCTGTCGGCTTGCCCGAGATAGCGCCGGACGCGCTGTCGACGGCGATGCCGGGCGGCAGGTTCGCCGCGCCATAAGACAGCGCCGTCCCGTCGGGGTCGCTGCCGGACAGCTGGATCAGCACGGGACGACCCGCCGCGTCGGTCCGATTGAGGACCGGATCGAGCGTCGGCGGACGGTTGACGTCCGTCACGGTCCAAGTGAACGACTTGGAATCGCTCAGCACGCCATCGGTTACGCCGACGGTCACGTTGTACGAGCCCGACGAAGTGAACGACAGGCGACCGGAGATCAGCCCCGAGGCGGTGTTTAGCGTCACGCCGTTCGGGAGGTTGACCGCCGAATATGTCAGCGTGCCGCCGTTCGGATTCGTCGACGTCAGCTGCAGCGAGATGACCTCGTCTTCCGCGTCGGCGCGGCTGGCGGGCTGCGTCAGCGTCGGCGCAGTCGCCGCCAGCGGCAGGCTGATGTTGATGCCGTTTGTGGCCGATCCTGCAACCACCGCGACCGGGTCTCCAGCGACGCCGGCGCAGCTTGCCGGGCACGGCACGTTGTTGTACAGCCGGTTTGCGTATCCTTGCGGCGGACTGAACGTACCGACGTAATAGGTTCCCGCCGCCAGGCCGAGCGCGGAGTAGTTCCCCGAGGCGTCGGTCTTCACGGCGCCGACGAACGCGCCAGTGCCCGCCGAAAAGATCTGGATGGTGAGGTCGGACAGCGGTGCGCCGCCGACCGCGGCCGTCACGGTGCCGTTGATCGTGCCGCCCAACGCGAGCGCAAAGTCGATGTGTGGCGTCGCCGCCGGCGCGGTTACCGGCACTGGCGTCCCGGTCGTCGGCACGCAGCCCGCGAGCGGACAGCTGATGCCGTTGTAAAGCTGATCCACGAAGCCGAGCGCATTCGAGACGTTGACGAAGTGCGTGCCGCTCGGCAGCGCCGCGGTCGTGTAGTTCCCCGACGCGTCGGTGGTCGTGCTCGTCTGGAACTGGCCAGCCGCGTCGTACACCTGGACGAAGACCTGCGCCAGGCCGACACCGCCCGCGGCAGCAGTGACCGTGCCGCTGATCGCGCCGCCCGCGGCCAACGCGAAATTGACCCCAGAGGCCGTCGCGTTCGCGGCGACGACCACCGGCGTCCCGGCCGGGTCGTAGCAGAATCCGATACACGGCAGCCCGGTGTAGAGCTGGTCGACGAAGCCGACGGTGTTCGACGTGCGTACGAAGTACGTCCCGGCGAGCAGGCTGGTGAGCGTGTAGACACCCGAGGCGTTCGTCGCCGTACCGGTGACGAACCGATCGTTGGCGTCCCATAGCCAGACGCCGATGCCCGCCAGCGGCGCGCCGCCGGCGGCATTGGTCACCGTGCCGGTAATCGTGGCGCCGGTGTCCAGCGCGAAGTTGATGTTGGCCGTCGTCGTCCCGGCCACGACCGCAAGAGGCGCACCTGCGGTGACGGTGCAGGTCGTCCCGCACGTGATGCCGTTGTAGACCTGGGTGAGGAAGCCGGTCGCATCGGCACGCATGTAGTACGTGTCCGCGGGAAGCCCGGCGGTCGTGAAGTTTCCCGACGCGTCGGTGACCGCGGCGCCGATGAACGTGCCGACCGCATCGTAGACCTTCGCCTGCGCGTTCTGGATCCCGGCGCCCGTCGCGGCGTTCGTGACGCGCCCGCTGATCCGGCCGCCTCGCGTCAACGCGAAGTTGATGTTCGGGACGGTGACACCGGCGGCGACAGGCACGAGCGTGCCGCCGCTGGTCGTCACGTTACAGCCGAAGCACGTGACGCCGGCATACAGCTGGTTGACGAAGCCGTTGTTGGTCGCGGTGCGGACGTAGTACGACCCCGGCGGGAGCCCGAAAGTGGTGTAGGCGCCCGTGGCGCTGGTCGTCGTGCTCGTGACGAACGCGCCCGTCGTCGTCAGCACCTGCACCTGCACGTTGGCCAGGGGCGTCGCGGTGGCCGCGTTGGTCACCGTCCCGCTGATCACTCCACCGCCGGCGAGCGCGAAGTTGATGTTCGGGACGGTGGCGCCGGCCGCGACGGAAACGACCGTGCCGCCGCTCGTCGTCACGTTGCAGGTGACGCACGTGATGCCCGCATACAGTTGGTTGACGAGGCCGTTGGTCGCGCCCGTGTCGACGTAGTACGACCCGGGAGCGAGGCCGAAGATCGTGTAGGCGCCGTTGGCGTCGGTGTTGATGCTCGTGACGAACGCGCCGCTCGACGTCAGCGCCTGCACCGAGACGTTGGCGAGCGGCGTGCCGTTGGCCGCGCTGGTCACCGTCCCGCTGATGCCGCCGCCAAAGGCGAGCGTGAAGTTGACGTTACTCAGTGTCGCATCAGCCGTCACCGCGAGCGGCGTCCCGGCCGTGACGTTATTGCAGCCGGTCGCGCAGGAAATTCCGTTGTACAGCTGGTCGACGAATCCCGCCACCTCGAACGTGCGCGCGAAGTAGGTCCCCGGCGGCACCAGGATGCTGAAGACGCCGCTAGTGTTGGTCTGCGTGCCGCCCACGAAGACACCGGACGAGTTGAAGACACTGACGTTGGCGTTCGCGATCGGCGCGCCGCCGACCGCCGCCCTCACCGTTCCCGTAATCGTGCCGCCGCGCCCTAACGAGAAGTTGACGTTCGCCGTGGTGGCCGGCGGCGTCACCGTGACGGCGGTGCCCGCCGACAGATTGCAGAACCCGCCAACGCAGAGGACGTTGGTGTATACCTGGTCGATGTACCCGGCCTGGTTGGACGTTTCCACGCGGTAACTGCCGGCGGGCAGCCCGTCGGTCGTGTAGGTGCCGGAGGCATCGGTCGTCGTCGCCCCCAGGTAATGGTCCGACAGGTCGTAGACGTCCACTTCGATGTTGGCCAGCGGCGCGGCCCCGGGGCCCGTCACGACACCGGAGATGCGCCCGCCGACATCGAGCGCGAAATCAAGACCCGACGTCGTCACGCCTGCCGTGACCGCGAACGGCGTGCCGGCATCTGCACCGCACTTGTTGGATGGAATGTTGTTGTAAACCTGGTCGATGTACGGACCGGCGTCCATCGTGCAGGCGAACACACTGCCGGTCGACGTGCCGCCGTCGCTGAGGAAATGGCCTTGGGCGTCGCTCGTCGCCGTCGTGAACGGGAGCTGTTGCCCCGAGTCGAGGAACCAGATCGTCACGCCGGGAATACCGAGTCCCGTCGCGCGGTCGGTGACCATGCCGGCGATCCGGCCGCCGGGGTCGAGCACGAAATCGATGCCCGTGATCGCGGCGCCGGCCACGACGACGGGAACCAGCGCGTTCACGTTGCACGTCGCCGAGCACGGAATAGCCGGATAAATCTGGTTGATGTAACCGTGTCCGTCCTGCGTGAGCAGTCCGTACGTGCCGTCGGGCAAGTCCACCACGTATTGCCCGGTCGCATCGGTCATGATCGACGCGACCGCGGCGTCGGTGTTCAGATCGTAGACATCGAGGCGCGTCCCCTGCAGTCCTGCCAGCGTCGTCGAGCTCGTGACGCGACCGCTGATGCTGCCGCTCGGACCCGCTGGGGGCAGGCCGAAGTTGATGTTGAACGTCGTGGCGCCGGCGCTGACACCAACGGGTGTTCCGGCGATACCGCTGCAACCGGCCGGGCACGAGACGCCGTTGTAGAGGCGATTCGCGAACCCCGGCGCATTGAACGTCCCAACGTAGTAGTTGCCGGCCGGGAGGCTGAACGTCGTGTAGTTGCCCGCCCCATCGGTCTGGACGCTGCCGATCAACGTGCGGGTGCCGACGGCGAAAACCTGAATGGTGACGTTGGCCAGCGGCGCGCCGCCGCTCGCGGCGGTGACGGTGCCGCTGATGCGGCCGCCGTTGGTCAGCGCGAAGTTGATCGCCGAGAGCGTCGCTCCGGCGGCAACGACAATGTCGGTCGAGCCGGCACAGAACCCGCCGGGACACGAGACGCCGTTGTAGGCTTGCTCGACGAATGTTTGGAACGCCGACACGCGGGAGTGGTACGTGCCGGGTACCAGGCCGGTCACCGCGTATGCGCCAACGCTATTCGTGAAGACCGTCATCTGGAAGCCGCCGTCATTCGAAACGACGACCGGCACGTTGACGAGCGCGGTGGCATCCGCCGCGTTGGTCACGGTGCCGGTCATGCTTCCGCCGACGACGAGCGCGAAATTGATGTTGGTCGTCGTCGTCCCGGCCACGACCGCAAGAGGCGCGCCTGCCGTGACGGTGCAAGTCGTCCCGCACGTGATGCCGTTGTAGACCTGGGTGAGGAGGCCGGTCGCATCGGCGCGCATGTAATACGTGTCCGCTGGGAGCCCGGCGGTCGTGAAGTTGCCCGACGCGTCGGTGACCGCGGCGCCGATGAACGTGCCGACGCTGCTGTAGACCTTCGCCTGCGCGTTCTGGATCCCGGCGCCCGTCGCGGCGTTCGTGACGCGGCCGCTGATCCGCCCGCCCTGCGTCAGCGCGAAATTGATGCCCGACGTCGTCGCCGCGGCCACAACGACCACTGGCGCGCCGGTCGTAATCGTCGCGTTGCAGCCGCCGAGCGTGCACGGCAGCGCCTGATAGAGCTGATCGATCCAACCGAAGTTGTTCGAGGTTCGGACAAAGTACGTGCCCGCGGGCAAACCCGGTGTCGTGTAGTTGCCCGACGCATCGGTGTTCACACTGCCGACGAACGTGCCGCCCGCGTTGTAGACCTGCGCCTGAATGTTCGCGAGCCCCGCGCCGGTGGCCGTGTTGGTGACGTGTCCGGCGATCCTGCCTCCTTGGGTCAGCGCGAAGTTGATGTTCGGGGCGGTGGCGCCGGCCGCGACGGAGACGAGCGTGCCGCCGCTCGTCGTCACGTTGCAGGTAACGCACGTGATGCCCGCATACAGTTGGTTGACGAAGCCGTTGGTCGCGGCCGTGTCGACGTAGTACGACCCGGGGGCGAGGCCGAAGATCGTGTAGGCGCCGTTGGCGTCGGTGTTGATGCTCGTGACGAACGCGCCGCTCGACGTCAGCGCCTGCACCGAGACGTTGGCGAGCGGCGTGCCGTTGGCCGCG